>ENA-OOXT01000536-OOXT01000536.1-human-gut-metagenome-genome-assembly--contig:-NODE-536-length-28276-cov-3.102619_pt1 | contig 28276 bp, 23 predicted proteins | sample MGYA00241590_ERZ501349 | MGnify/ENA primary metagenome ERZ501349 (study PRJEB25962, sample SAMEA2042838) | human gut metagenome | biome: human gut; feature: human-associated habitat; material: faeces...
CTTCCGACGGAAGGGTTCTGGCCGGCGTTTACTTGTCGATCAGGTGAGTCAGTGGATCTACAGGTGTATCGCCATTATCGAGTTCAAAATAGAGGTTGCTGCCTTCCTCGGTAAAGTACCTCGTCGGTTTTGCGATTTTGCCGATAACGGTTCCGGCTTCGACTGTGTCGGATATGCCGACTGCGGGCTCCTGAAGCTGTCCGTAGGTTATTTTATAGCCGTCTCCGACCGATATTACCATGCTTGTCCCAAGGATTGGATCCTCATAGATATTTTCAACAAGACCAGGAGCGGCACTCTTAACGTCCGTGCCTACCTCTGCTGAAATGATTATCGCCGGGTTACATTTGTACTGGTCGAGAGTCGGGAAGTATATGGTGTTGTCCATGTTGTATCCCAGAATCACATCTCCATCCACGGGCCAGACAAGGCTGCTGCCATCATTAAAAGAGAATACAGGTGCATTTACCTGCACAGGAGTCTCATCCTGCACCTGCGCTGCAGGAAGTGTCGGTGCGTCCGTAGCCGGCTCGCTGGCTGACGGTGCCGTTGTGACAGGCTCTATTCTGGTCGGAACCTGTGTGTCTTTTTCCGTTGAATTGTTGGCAATATTAAGGTCGATATAGTTCTGTTTTTTACTGTTTGAAGTTGCCCTGACTATCGAAATTACTCCCACAACCAGTGCAGCAACTATGGCAAGACTGGCCACAATGGAGAAAATTTTCTCGCCGTCAACTTTTCTTTTTTTTCTGTTCACAATTACCTCCATCCGTGCAGACCATGTATATACGTTCTGCCGCAATTTAGTGTATACAGATATCTTTTCCGGATTGAGATTTTTTATACATTGGTTATGGTTATATTTTTATAATAATAATTCAGAATTTCTTTGTACACTGCACCGGCGGATGCTTTGGTCCTGGCGTTGCATAGGGACATTCCGTACCCCGCGCCATCTCCTTTTACCGTGAATATTACGTTGCCGGAACTGATGTTGACGGTGAATGATGATGATTTAAGACCCATACACGAGGCAAAAGTCTCGCCGTCCGTTGTGATGCGCCCTGCCATTATTTCCGTAACATATCCGGAATCATCACGCTCTATTATCTGAAATACACCGGCGTCCTCCGCGTCCATCCTTATGTCGGGCCATGTGTTTCCAAGACGGTCGAGGGCTTCACTGTCAGTGTATTTTACAACCGAGATATAATTATCGTCATTTCTGTCCTCCATGCAGTCGACGGAAGAGAGATAGCCGATATCGGAAGCTCTTGTATAACCTGTACTAATTATATGAAAATAAGGAATGAACAGTTTGTTATCATATTGCATAACCTCATTCTTGGTATCATCAACAGCCTTTTTTATTGTATTATAATATGTATCATAATCACTGCCCCAGGCAGTCTGCATATCGCCGGTACTCATAAATTTGAGGGCAGGGCCGGCAGAATCAGCCGCTGCCCCATTTGATTTCACATATTCCCCATAAGTCCTGATTACCACTGCGAACGCTTTGAGGAATTCCGGACTGTCTTCTGCCTTATAGTATGCTGCAACCGTTCCTATGACGTAATCCGTCATATCCATATCACGGATGAACAGGTCATTCTGCTTAACAACCGTTTTTACCGCGTCCTTTCCACTACCGCTGCCATTGTTTCCGGTCATGCACATTGTTATGACAAATGGAACTATAAGACACGCTGCAATATAAATTACTGATTTTAAAATGGTTTTACGCATATGGCACTGTGCTCCTTCCACTTATTGTATGTTTTTTAACAGAAAAATATTCAGTACAAGTAGAAAAAAAACACTTTATTTGATATACTGTATCTATGCTTGTATTTTATAGAACAGCAGAGGCATTGTATTATGATTTATGATAATAGACCAATAGGAGTATTTGACTCCGGCGTCGGCGGTATAAGTGTTCTCCGCGAACTTACATCAATTATGCCGAATGAGAATTATATATATTTTGGCGATTCACTCAACGCACCTTACGGAACAAGACCGCTTGATGAGGTCAGAGAGCTTACCTTTCATACGGCCGGCCACCTCATAGGAATGGGCTGTAAGTGTCTGGTTATTGCATGCAATACGGCAACAACTGCCGCAGTAAGGGCACTTCGCGCCAGATATGAAGGCGTTCCCGTCATCGGAATAGAACCTGCGCTTAAGCCGGCTGTACTTCATAAGCCGCATGGACGTGTTCTGGTTCTGGCGACCGCTGTCACACTTCATGAAGAGAAATTTCACAGGCTTATGGCTCGTTATGAGAATGATGCCGATATATTTACACTTGCCTGCCCGGGCATAGTGGAGTTTGTGGAACGCGGAATTATAGAAGGAGAAGAACTGATTGAATACCTTAAGCAGCTTTTGCGGAATTATATCGATAATCCGCCCGATGCCGTTGTGCTCGGATGCACACATTATCCTTTTGTGCGCAAAGCAATTGATTCGGTTCTTGGCGGACACTCGGAAATATTTGACGGTGGCAACGGAACCGCACGGGAAACGGGACATCAGCTTAAGCTTCACGATTTGTGTGCTTCGCCGGATTCTTTAGGAAATGTAACCATACTTAACAGTAAGCCTGAGATGATTCCGATATCTGAATGGCTGTTAAAGCTGCCTATTGAATAATTTTTGCAGGAGTGTTATATATGATAATATCAATTATTGTGCTTACAGCAATTCTTATCGCTGCACAGCTCATTCTCTCAATCAAACAGATTAAAAAAGGCGCCCCGGATGGCAGGACGCTCTTAATTATAACAATTGTATTCTCAGTTATATGGATTCCCTTAAGTGTGTTCAGACTAATCTACAGCCTGACACCTCTTAAAATATCGTGGTTCATCATTACAGTTGTGTATATGATATTCACCATATGGTATACAAATTCACTGAGCAAACAGATGAAACACTGATTATCTGTCTGTATAACTTACAGCCTCGATTGCAACGGCGCCGCCGCGGACTACCTCAAGTCTGTATCCATAGGTTTCGCTAAGCAGTTTTAAGAGGCTGTTATTTTTATCCTCGGTCATCGTACATTCAAAAAGAATTGTATTCTTGTTGTAATCTTCTATCTTAACGCCGTACACCTGGGATATTCTGAAAGCCTCAGCTTTATCTTTCTCAGTGCAGCTGTTGACCTTGACAAACATCAGCTCTTTCATATGTATTGGAAGATCAGTAAAATCCATAACTTTGACTACTTCCACGCTGCGGTTGAGCTGTTTCTTAATCTGTTCAAAAGTCTTATCATCACTTGTCACACCGATTGTCATACGGGACATAGTCGGGTCTTCCGTAACTCCAACGGTAAGTGTATCGATATTGTATGATTTGCCGGAAAAAAGACCGGAAATTCTTGCAAGTACACCTGTTTCATTCTCTACATATATGGAAATCCATCTTTTTTTCATAGTATCCATTATCATATCCTCCTAGCCGAACATCATATCCGAAAGAGCGGCTCCGCCCGGGACCATCGGATATACATCATATTCACAATCAAGCATAAATTCAATAAGTGTAACTGATTTCGTATTCTCTGCGGCACGCTTAAATGCCTCATCCATCTGTGCCTCGTTCTCAACACGGATGCCGGTACAGCCATAGCTCTCCGCAAGCTTTACAAAATCCGGTACATAATCCCCGCCGGTACATGTACCGTCTATGCGGCACTGCCTGTTACAGCTTCTTGAATAGCGCAGACATGTGCTTGAATATCTCTTATTATAAAACATTTTCTGCATCTGCTTGACATTTCCGAGGTATGTATTATTAAAGATACACAAAATGACCGGTGTCTCAAGAGCATGTGCTGTCGCAAGCTCCTGAATATTCATCTGCGCTCCGCCATCGCCGGATATACAGATTACAGGATTGCCGGGGTTGCCTATGCTGGCTCCAATTGCCGCCGGAAGGCCGTATCCCATTGTGCCGAGACCGCCGGATGTAAGGAACTGTCTCTTTCCGTCCATGCGGATATATTGTGTGGTCCATAACTGATTCTGTCCGACATCCGTCGTAACTATCGAATCCGGGAATAAATCATTGATTTTGTTTATGATTTTCTCCGGAGTCATTCCTTCATAACCGGACATCGTTATAGGAATTTCTTTCTTCCATTCATCTATTGATTTAACCCAGGCATCACTCTTTACGGCTGCCGCATGGGTAAGCATCTCATCAAGCGCGGTCTTGGCATCCGCAACGATTGGAATATTGACTACAATATTTCTCGAAATTGATGCCGTATCTATATCTACATGGATTATTTTTGCATTCTTTGCAAATTCCTCTATCTTGCCTGTTATCCTGTCTCCGAATCTTACGCCGATTGCAAAAAGCACATCACACTCGGATATTGCTTTATTGGAGGCATAATTACCGTACATTCCGATATTGCCCACATACATAGGATGGTCCGTAGGGATAACTCCCTTGCCCATGATTGTCGTGATTACCGGAATACGCATTTTCTCGGCAAGATGCGTGAGGCTTTCTCCGGCGCGGGAAATCTTTACACCGCCGCCTGCCAGAATTACCGGCTTATGTGCCGATTTAAGCATTGTCATCGCTTTCTTAAGCTGTCCGACATGCACACCGTTACTTGGCTTATATCCTCTTATTGATATCTCTGACGGATACTCATCCGATCCCATCTCAAGCTGCACATCCTTCGGAATATCCACAACTACCGGGCCAGGTTTGCCTGTTCTTGCCACATAAAATGCCTTTTTGATAATCGTTGCAAGATCCTTGCGGTCTCTTACCGTTACGGCATATTTACATATATTACGGGTAACTCCCACAATATCAACTTCCTGAAATGCGTCATTACCTATGAGGTCTCTTGATACCTGACCGGTAAAACATACAAGCGGAACACAGTCATAATTGGCCGTTGCAATACCTGTCACAAGGTTAGTCGCACCCGGTCCGCTTGTGACAAGGCAGACTCCGACCTTACCGGTGGAGCGCGCATATCCGTCTGCCTCATGTACAAGTGCCTGCTCATGGCGCGGCAGTATTACATCAATATCGTCCGCATCATATAAAGCATCAAATAAGTCAATTGCCATTCCGCCCGGATATCCGAACACGGTATCAACGCCTTCCTCTCTTAATGCCTTAACAAATAATTCTGTTCCTTTTATATCCATCAGTAAATTCCTCCTGCGCTTTACATCTGCTTGCGAACGACCATATATTCATCGCCGTTCTGAAAATACGGACAGTTTCTTACACTGCCCGACATAAAATTATACATCTCGTCTTCATCCAGATTAACGGAGCAGCTGTAACTCTCCGTCTCTTCATCATATTCATAATATCCGCACATATCGCATATATCCTGTGCCATATCATTCGCCTCCAGCCAGTACATATCCGGTCTCGCAAAGACCGGTCAGATTACCGTTCGTAAGTGTTATTTTAAGAATGCGGTCTCCCGCCGTCTGTATATAATCGCACAATTCGCTGTAATTATCAACCGAGTCGGCATAAATCGTAAAAGTAACATCATTATCTTTCACAACGTATGTCTTTTCGTAATAATCGTTACCGTTTCTTCCGTAGAATAAAACTTCTGCTTTATCGGATACATCTAACAGTTCACCATACGAATTGGGATAAGCATCCGCTATTTTGATGACTGTCTTATCTTCTCCGATGTCATAACTTTGTATAATTCCTTCACGCCATATTGTGTAATCCGGTTCATACTTCGTACAGCCGGCGCACATTACCATTATAACTGCCAGAACGGCACATGTAAATATCCTCTTATTCATGAACTTCCTCCAATTCATATACTGTATATACACGGTTATCCGCCATGGTTCCGAGAAATCTCCTGCTATTGCTATATATAATACAGTAATCTTTTGAAACATCCACCTGTCTTGTATTTCCTCTTCCGGTCAGCTCCGTTCCGACGGAAGACGTTCTGTTAAAGACATATTTCGGATTATTATCTGCTACATTATCCACAGCAAATAAATCTTTATGCCAGGTTACCGGCACACCTTCCATATTATCCCGCAGATATTTTCTCATATATTCCATACTTGCATCAAGATATGCAAGTCTCTTAATCCGGTAATCTCCATACGGATATTCCGGTTCGAGTTTACGTCTGTCGGCATCGGTCTTCATTCCGATAATCATAAATACGATTGCGGCAATCGCGGCCAGCCAGACTATATATCGTGCTAACCATGCCACCGTATATAACTTGTCCTTATAGAAATCAAATCTGAAATAAGACTCCGTAATCCGGTTGTAGACAGTGAATTTCGCACCATCTGTGGTAAGCCTGAGTTCACATTCGGAACTTGAGTTAACCGGCACCCTGAAAGTATCCTGAATATAGTTCTCACTGGATGCACTATAATATGTACCGTTCTTTTCAAATTCTGTCGGAAGGCATCGTCCTTCATTGGCTCCCATCATAATGCAGCTGCTGCCATAATTGATTATATCAACTGTCTCAACGCCGGCATTATCACCGTCAACCGTATATTCGCCGCCCAATTCCGGCTTTAACAGGAATACATACGCAATTGCAGTTAATATCACAACCGCCGCACACAGAGCGGTATATAAACCTCTGCGCATTTTCTTAAATGAAAATACCACGGCCATGGATGATGCGAGTGTAAAGACAGCCACTGCAATAATTTTAACTATCATAAGCTCTGCAGAATAATCCGTCCGTATACGTTCTGCTTTATTCCATGATATAAAATCGTTGAGGGTATGCAGTTCGCTTACCCCTGCGCCGTCATTGCCACCAGCTCCAACAATAAAGTTATCCCAGAAAAATATATTGTCTCCGCCGATATACATATATAAATTGTCAAGTTCATATCTGTTGCTGTCATATAGGCTTACCTGCACTCCCTTGGGAATGATTTCCTTGGGAACGTCAAACTCCAGTTCGGCATATCTGGTAGTTCCGGTACCCGCCCATCCGTACAATGAATCTATATAATAATCATCAATAACTTCTTCAGCGTCATAAGTATTGTTTACGTTTCCTTCATCATCAGAAATAGTATATACAAAATGCACGGAATCCCCGTTATCTTTCATATCAAATATTCTGGTCTTCTCATCAGATGCGTATATGTATCTTCCGTCATAAGTGTTTTTCCTGCTGCCGATTATATTAACTGTCACCAATGCCGCTATGGAAAGCACTACAAGTGCCGCTGCCACAATCCTCACAATTCCGGTAAATTTTTTCATATTAACCCTCCATATAGTGTTATTGTCATAAATTATTGCTTAAATGTCAAGTCAAGCTTGAATTTTATTTAAAAAAGTGTAAATTATATAATTAGTATTTTAATCGGAGTGTGTAAATGATAAAGCGCATAGAAATATTATTTATTACAATTATAATAACCGGTGTCCTGTTTATATCCGGATGCGGCCGCGTTGCTGTACCTGAATATTCTTCATCGGATGTAATGCTTGAAGCATTTGATGAGTATTGTATGACTTACAATATCTCCAATGCCGAAGTGCGCCTCGTGGACGGAACCGGTGAAACTCTCTGGGATGCCTGCTACGGTGAATCCGAAGGAGACAGTCTTTTTGCCGTTGCAAGCATAACCAAAATGTTCACGGCAGCTGTTATTTTCAATCTTGACGAGGAATCACTTCTGAGTCTTGATGACTGTATCGACAGCTATCTTCCGGATGGCATCGTGGATGGAATTGCCGTGATTGACGGGATTGATTATTCGCATGAAATTACCGTCCGCGAGCTTTTGTCGCACACATCGGGCATTGCGGATTATTTCAGTGAAAATTCAGATGAATATATATCAATTCGTTCGGAAAGCTACTACAAGAATGATGTATTATATGATTTTGACCTTGCTCTGGATATGACGAGACAGCTGGAGGCGCATTTTGAGCCCGGAGAAGATGATCAGGCCTATTATTCTGATTTTAATTACCAGCTTCTCGGCAAAATAATAGAGACCGTCACCGGACAGTCTCTTGAATATAATTATGATAAATATATCATTTCACCCGCGGGACTTGATGATACATTCCTGTTTGAGCCGGGAATGGACTGGGGAGACATTCTTCCCATTGATATGCCCTGCGGCACAACGACCCGTCCTCTTATGGAGTCCGGAGAACGCTCTGCCGGCGGTCTCATCTCAACCGTGGATGATTTATCCTGTTTTATACAATCATACATGAACGGCGAATTGTTTGATATATCATACTTTGAGGAGATTTATGATTTTGCAAGTCTCGGCGCCGGACGTCCGGATTACGGACTTGGTCTTATGCGGTATGATGACAATTACGAACTGTACGGCCATACCGGAAGTTTCGGAAGTGAACTTTTCTACTGTCCTGACCTCGATATATATATCATCTGCAGTGCCAACAACTGCAGTAATGCCAAAAATATGAATCTCATTGAGTATCTTCTTGACTGCTATGCACGGTGATATTTCTTTTGGCACCGTACAGCAACGCAGCCATAAATGCTGTTGTCGGAACAGTAAGTATTACGCCTATGCTTCCGGCAATTCCCTGCATGATCTCAATTCCAATCGAATAAGAATTGATAATCTGTCTGAGCGGCAGATTATATGCATAGTCAAGCACGAGAACGCTTATCGAACCACCGGCAAATGCAAGGATGAGCGTATTGGACATTGTTCCCATCATATCCTTGCCGACATGCATTCCGCTGATAAACAATTCCTTCATTCCCAGCGTCTTTGATTTGTCATGGATTTCTGCTATCGCAGATGATACAGACATTGCCACATCCATTACTGCACCGAGCGATGCTATCAATATACCGGCAAAAAGAAGACCTCCTATCTTAATCTGCGTATTCTGACCTAAGTATACCAATGTCTCTATGTTGGACACATTATATCCGTCAATGTCGGCTGCGAGCCCGAAGATCCATGCGCTCAATCCGGAAATCAGCACCCCGAGTGTGGTTCCGAGTATTGCGGATATTGTCTTGCGGTCATTGCCGCCTATCAGATACATCGTCACAATCGTTGTAACCACTACCATTATTACCGCTGCCCAGAATGGCGACATTCCAAGATATATCATCGGCAGGAACATAAATATGATCATTGCGAAGGTAAATATAAGTCCTATCACCGATTTTATACCGTTAAATCCCCCTATACAGCATATCAATGCCAGAAATACGGCTACATATGCTAACACTGCCACCGTTCTGTCTTTGGAATACACTCCTACCGTGGCGTTATCACCCGATACGCTGAATGTAACGATGACTTTATCGCCTTTATAACAGGTTGCTCCGAAAAGATTTCCCTCGGAGCTGGTTGCTTCATAGATTTCGCCTTTATGTGAACCGCTTTTTATCATCACCTTCAAAAGCTGGTATCCGGCTCTCTGTCCGTCAGGCTGGAGGTTATCTGTCACAACTTCAGTTACAACTGCTTTTTCGTACGAATATCCCTTCATTGAAACCATTTCTGTTTTTTCAAAAGAATTAAGCAGCCACAAGGGCTGCCACAATGACAAGTATTATTGTACACTTGATTATTTTATTTTTCATTTACTGCTGTTTTCTCTTTCTATCTGATACAAGTACTGCTGTAAGTCCGATAAATGCAACGCCTGCAAGTGTAAACCAAATTGCCATTCCTGTTCCTTCCTTGGCATAACCTGCGACTACATCTTTGTCATCATCCTTGACATCGTCCTCTTTATCATCATCCTTATTGCCATTATCGATTTTTACAAGTTTGCTTTCAACATCTGCAAGTCCGGCTGCTGCACTTGCAACATCTTTGGTCGTTGCTTCTGCATTGTCTGCGATGGTCTGTGCTGCATCGATAAGTGCCTGTGCCTCTGCGATTGATGTGTCTGTGTAAAGTCCTGACTTCTTAGCCTCATCAAGTTTCTTCTGTGCTTCTTCGATTGCACTTACGAGTGATGTTTTGTCTGCCTGCTTAACGATTGTGTAAGCTGTTGCAATTCCGCCGTCTGCTACAAGTTCTTCGTTTGTAGCTGCATCATAGGTTCTTACGGTAAGTGTTACATCAGTGATATCGATTACGGAATATGTAGGTCTCCAGCTCTGGCTTCTTGCTGCGATGTAATCCTGCTGTGTACCGATTAACTGATAATACTTACTACCTGTTGCCGAGTTAGCCTCAAAGTATACTGTTCCTTCAGGATCGATTACTTTATGTGCATTATCTGCATTGCTTTCAAGATTGTAGCAGATGTTGTCGTTAAGATAAGCATTGAAATCATCTGCTGCTGATGTTGAAGGAGCCTTTGTATAATCTGTATGGTCTTTTCCGTCTGTAGAAATCTGATATGTTCTTGAATATGTATGGTCATGTCCCTGTAAAACAGCATCGAAATCATAATTATCAATGATCGGTGTAAGCTGTGTTCTTAAAACCATACCGTCAGTATCTGAGTGGTCATATCCTGAACCGTAGATATCCTGGTGGAACATAAGTACTCTCCACTTGGCATCCTTATTGTTCTCAACTGCTTCTTTAATAACATTTTCATGTGTTGCACAGTTGTAATTGTTGGTATCAATACTTACAAATAGTGTGTTGCCATATCTGAAATAGTAATCCGTACCTGCTGTTGTGGCTCCCTCTGTGTTCTCAGCTTTGACAGCTGCATTCGGCGTATTGAAATGGTTCTGGTAATTGACCGACTTGGAATCATGGTTACCGATTGTGGTTGCTATCGGTGTGCTTCTAAGCTGTGACGGATAAAGGAATCCTGCGTATTCGATCTGCTGTTCAAGCTTATCCTCCTCCTTTGTTACCTTGGTCTGATTGATCTGGTCACCTGCCGAAAGGATGAAGCTGATATCTGTATGTGCACTGAGTGCTGAATTAAGTGTTCCCTGCCAGTTATAAGCATCATTCATTGCATGATACTCTTTGGTATTGGAATCCTGTCCTACTGATGCACCGATCTGCGGGTCACCCACATACATAACCGAGAAGCTATCGGTTGATTTGGTTGAGTAATCAATTGCATCTGACCACTTGCCGTCACAGTAGTACTGATATTTATATGAAGTATTCTCATCAAGTCCGGTAACGGTTACCTTGTTTGGATAAAGAGTAACACTTGAACCGTTTTCAATAACTGTCTCTGCCTTATCGATATTCTGTGTTCCGTCAAATGTTTTAATCTCTTTTCCTGTTGAATCAAGAAGTCTCACCATCGGAGTCTCCTTGGTAAGTGAATACCATCCAAAGTTAAGTTCTGTGGCATCCTTGCCAGGTGTAAGAGCAACCTGCTCATAATTACGGCTTAATGATGTCCACTTTGTCTGCCAGTCAGCCCATGCTTCGCTGTCTGCATATACATTGGAATAAACCGTTTTCTCTTCCGACTCATGTCCGTCTTCCACGAAGCATGCGTCCTTAACCTGGCTTCCGGTTGTCTTGCTGCTTGATGCATCATTCCATGCAGCTCTCATTGAACTTCTTGCATACGCACATGTTGTTCCCATTACCATACCTGCTACCATTGTTGCAGCAAGCATACCTGATACAATTTTTTTGCTTTTTCTCATAAAACTCTCTCCTTGTTCTACGCTTAAATGTTTTTCATTCAACACATATTAAGATAGAGTCGGTATGTAAAAAGCAAAACCGCCGTGCTGTAAAGACTGTGTAATGTCTTCGTAAGCACGACGGCTGTATTATTAAATCGTATTTACTTTCAATTTCTTACGTTTGTGAATTGCCGAATAAATTGAATAAGCTATTACCGATATTATGATTGATGGGAAAAATATCAGCATAAACGCTTTGGAATATGAAATATCAGGCCATGTCTGTCTGACAAACATTCTTACCGGTGATTGTAAGAAATATATCCACAAACTGAGTTTTCCAAGTGTACGGCATATATTATTGTTACAGATTCCCGCAAAAGCACTGTTTCCACTCATAGTTATGCCGATTGCCAGCATGAACATAATATTTATCTCATTAATGCACAGACAATCACCGTAATGCATCAGTATGATACATGCTATGTACAAAACAGGTTCGGCAATTCTTATGATGACCTTTTTGAATGTACTCATTGATTGAAAAGATTCTTTAAGCTTTTCAGCTATCAGATATGAAACACATCCGAGATTAATACTTATAAACGCCCGGAACATACCGTATTTCATGAAGCCCATCCACAAATCTCTTCCAGACTTACCATCATAGGTTACGCTGAAATATCCCGCAAGTGCTATTGCGATTATCGGAGCTGCTATATAGCAGTAATTGCGTCTCCATTTGCGTAATGCCGGATATGTGATAAACATTACCAAAAGCATTGCCGATACATACCAGGATATACCTAGAACGCCGGAGTTCTTAATGCCCGACATATCAAGGAGCAGCAGATTAGGTATGGCGTGCACCATTCTCACAGCAAACTGCCTTAATCCCTCCTGCTCGTAGATTACCACGCCGACTTTCTTTATATACATCACCAGGGCTAACACCCATGCTGTGAGATATGCCGGTAAAATCGTCTTAATCTTGCTCCATGTGAACAGGACATTCTCTTTTCCGATATTTTTAAGTCCGACGCTCTCATCCATACGCATTACATGTGCCGCCATGAAAAATCCGGACACTATGAAGAAGAACTCAACGCCGTATCTTCCCCATATAAAAATGAATGAGTCACCATGATAGTACTCTCCCACATGCATTACAACGATGATAAGGCAGAATACTATTTTCCACCAGTCAATAACACCGTTGTATACTTTTTTTCCTCCATATCCAAAAGCCTCCATATGTTATTCTATAACATTTTTCTGATAGTCTATCATAACATCATATATACGCTTGCAGTTGTTGTGGTCGCTGAACTCGAAGAAGTCATCCGCTCTTGCACGGTATTCATCCTTCATCACACAGTTATTCTTCATATAGTCAATAAGTGTATCTATGAGTTCATCATTGTTATGGCATATCTCACCGAATGCCATTGTATCATAGTGATACGTTCCTTCCTCATAATGCTGAGGTATATCGTCATGGTGAAGGTATACCAGCGGTTTGCGCATATAGGCGAAATCAAACTGAACACCCGAATAATCCGTAACCATAAGGCTTGATTCCCTGAACACCTTCTCATAGCTCATATCGCCTGTCGAAGGAATTATGTCCACATAATCATTCTTATCGAAATCATCCACCTGCGGACTTACAATAGGATGAAGCACATATGCTATCCTGTAATTGTATTTACGCGCTGCATCAAGAAGTCTGGTATCATTAATAAGAGAATTATAAATTCTGTAATAATCCGTTTCCTTGAATAATGGGTTGTAATCCCTGGCAACACCTTCGTTACGTGTAACCGGTACAGAAGCCTGCATTCTCCATGTCGGAGTTATAAGAATCTGTCTCTTATCATCATTGATCAATCCGTCATAACGCGGCACACCCGTAAGTTTAAGTGCATTAAATCCGGCATAATCATACACCGGTCTGCTCAGATTCTCAATCTCATACTTGGATGCACAGAAATATAATCTTGTATTATCGCGAAGCCGGTTCTGTGCAATCGCTATTTTCTGGATCGACATTCCGTGCTGCACGCATGCTACATGAAAATGTATAAGGTCTCTTACATGCGCCGATGCCGACATTGAATAATCGTTGAATGCAAATACCGTGGAGTTGCTTATGACCATCATATCCGCATACAGAAAAATAAGTCTGTGTTTAATGCTCCTCCTGATAAGCGGTTTGTAGCCCTCTGCCTTAAGCCTCTTACAATCCGGGCATTTCTTGTCGACAAGATAGTATTTCTTAATACCGTCATTCTGTGCCGAAGCATATTTAAAAATATATTCGGAAGAATCTCCTGCCTTATAAATCTTATCGATAAACATCCATATAGGTTTACGTTTCATGAACGGCTTACATATAAAATAAGCCATTCTGACAAGCAGGAACTTATATGTTTCAAGTTTACGCGACATTAACATCTCAAACCAAAGCTTCATCTCACGCTTAAAGATTGAGCGTTTACGTATCTTGTATATTATAATCGTTGAGAATTTATATGCTGCCATATAATTTTCTCCGAATGTCCAGTAACTGTTTTTAAATTTACCGGAAAGACAGCTTGTATGTGAATCAAATGAAATTCTTAACAAATCTTCCCATTCACCGACACTGTATTTAAACGCAATTGACTGGCGTTCTACATTTTCAACCGGAATCACTACCCTGAAAGAAATTCTCTTATAGAATGAAATTCCGAAAAGCTTCGTATGTGAATATCTCTCACGTTTCTCAACTTCGATTATTCCATTCTCAGTCTCAACATAAAAATGTCCTTCTTCGATATCATATATACCTGACAATGTACCGTCTATTGCAAGTTTACCGTCACGGTAATCCATAAACTGGATATTCACCTTCTGGCTGGTTCCTGATGCCGCGAGAACACCTGCCCCGCCGTAATACGGCTTACCGTTAAGATAATATCTGGAAAGCCTGTACGATTCGTCATGATATTTTATCTTCATGAAGAGTTCCTGAACATAGAATTTCTTGCCACAGAATACAAGGTTATGGCTGTTCATTATTATCTCATCATCGATGTGCTTAAGCACCCTTGACCATGACCAGAGATAATCCTCTGCCTCCTCTATAGGCACGCAATGCTTATTAAGGTTGTTTAAATTGGCTTCCACCCTGTTGTTAAGTGCATATATTGCCTGTGTCTGGATTATTGCAGGTACTTTGCCGTTCATTGACTCAAGGTACGGAACCCAGAATTTGTCAATTGCCTCATAATACCATTCTGCCTCATAGTATCCTTCAAAAAATACCGTGCTGTCCTCACTTGCCTCATGAAATTCATATATCTGTTCATTGACATAAAGCATCTTCATTTCTTTCAGCATTATATCAAACAGAAAGGCCTTTTCAGTCTCATATCTGATATCTGTTCTCAAAGGCCCATTTTTCCAGTATGACGAATCAATCCATGTTCCCTCAAGGAAATACGGAAGGCAGTTATACTGTGTATTAAAATTAATCTCAAGATAAGGCAGTGTACTTTTTATTCGTGAAAAAACATCATTTATGACTTCGCCTTCATGTTTCTTTGCCGGTATTGCGAGTTTATATCCATGTACGGACTCAAGATATTTAACCATACTGCTAAGGTATGAAGGACCGAAGCTGCTTCCTGCTTTGATAACGGTAACGAAATGTCCATTGACATCACCAACAGCATTAATATCATAAGATTCGGATATCCTGACATTAGGCCATTTGGCAAACTGGGCAGCTGCGTCATCTGTCAATGACTTATCTTCTGAACATATAATAAGTTCCACTTTGTCGGCTGCTATATCCTGCAATTTAAGGAGGCTTCCTGTCTTAGCATTACAGGACGCCTCCTCTGATAAAATGTATATTAAGGACACCGCAATGTCTTTATTATACATCATAAGTTAATTCCTCCTTGGCAAACTTCTTATAATGCTCATAATAATAATGAGAACGAAGTGTGTAAAGATCTTCCGGTGTCGTAACCTTAATGTTATCACGTTCACCGATAAATATATGGATATTCTCACCAAGTTCAATAAGGAGATCCGCTGATGATGTCGGATTTACAAGTCCTCTCTTGGCTGCTTCCTCATGGGCCCAGAGAATCTTACGCATAGTATATCCCTGCGGAGCCTGTGTAATGTACATATTCTCTCTCGGCATATTGGTATTGCAATTCATTCCGTCAGTACTTACAAGTACCGAATCAATGCTTCTTACAACCGGAACAGCCGTCTCATACTCTTTGGCAAGCTCAATACAATCCGATATAAGCTGCTCTGACATTACCGGTCTTACACCGTCACAGATAAGAATTATATCAGTATCGGCTGCATCTTTGGCAACTTCAACAACTCCGTTATGAATCGACTCAAATCCGTTAGCTCCTCCCGGAACAATTGCTTTAACTTTCTCAATCTTATATTCTTTGATAAGATCCTTAAGATGATCTATACCCGTTGCTATACATGATACGACAATATCATCTACAAGCGGATGCTTTGAAAAATTCTCAAGCGTTCTTATAATGATAGGCTTGCCGTCTACCTCGATAAACTGTTTAGGTGTATTTGCTGATTTCATTCTTGTACCGGTTCCTCCGGCAAATAACATTGCGTGTACCATAAAATCCTCCTTCATAAAGTGCACTTAGTTTATATCATATCAGCGTATTTACTGATATCGTATTCTATAATCGTATGACGTTCCCTGTCTGCTTCGTCAGGTATCGTCATATAGTTACCGTATAAATGTGACAGATATTTATGAATCTCCTTCGGGAAAAAATACTGTCTGTCCTCATATTGCATAAGTACCGGATCCATAAACCATTTTCTTAAATACTGCTCACCGCCGAAATGTCCTCTTCCTGCCGGTATTGCAATAATGTCTGATTTATCGTTATGACAGTTACTCAATGCTTTCTCTGTTGTAAGCAGCCATTTTCGGAGACTTCTGAATGAAAATAAAGTTCCGATTGCTTTCTTCTTGCCAAGCATGCGTCCGAGTTCCGGATCTGCTTCAATAACTGCACCCATACGCTGGTATTTATCCTTAATCCTTACACACGAGCATATGAACTGTAATCCGTCAGAAGTAAACCTCTGCCACAGCCGTCCGATACGGCTCTTTCTTACATTCTCTATCGGGAATACATCTATAAACAATCCGGCATTCCTCTTATCATTGTCCGCCGGTTCAACAAAACGTGTTCCGTTAAGCCTGATCTTCATAAAATTCAGATCATAATCCGGAGATGTATTGATATTCTGAACTGTGTATTTACCCGGATATGCCTTATTAATAAGTTCCGGAAGTCTGTCATAGTCTTTACGCAGAAGACATATATCTATATCGTCATCCCACGGAATGAAGCCTTTATGCCTTACCGCGCCGATTGCGCATCCTCCGGTCATCACATACCTGAGATTATTCTCCGTGCATACATCATGAATATCATCCATGATAAGTAAAAGCAATTTCTGGACATCATGTACATCCTTATCGCTAAGTGTATAATGCACTTTCTCATATTCAGCCCATTTCTTAAGTGAATGAAAAGTACTTAACATAATCTTACCACCCGTATATCTTCATGAAATGCACCTGTCTCTTATCCTCAGGCGGCAATTCCATATAATCGCCAAAAAGAGACGTCAGATAATAGTCATAACATCCCGGTGCCATTGCCTTACAATCTTCAAAATCCATAGGCACACCGCTCACATATTCTTCTCTCGGACAGCTTTCCTGTGGTCCATAGCCGAAAACTATTCCGGCAACATTTGTTGAACTTTCAAAAGGATACTTCTTCGCAATCCTTTCAATGTATCTGACCGTTCTCTTTCTTCCCCAGATTGCTCTGGCAAAAGGCTTAAGCACCGGCTTTATGAGTGCCTTCACCTTATTGGCTCCTGTTCCGGTCTTCGACTTGACAAATCTGAGTCTCTTACGTGCTGCAAGCACCTTACGGTAAATACTGCGTACCTCGTCTTCATCGTCCGGAAGCCCGTCCATCGGAAAAATATCTATCCACAGATAGCGGTCGTACGGATCATCTATATATTTCTTATCAACTCTTGTGTTAAGATCAAATATCTTACACATAGGATCATTCAGATTACCCAGGTCGGATGAATTAAAACTATATCTCGGCATGAGAGGCTGTTTACGGACAATTTCCTGCAGCTTGTCATAATCCGGCCTTGGCATAAGCAGGTCAATATCATCATCCCACGGAATAAAACCTTTATGTCTTACCGCTCCGAGGAGTGTACCTCCTGCCATGTAATATCTTAAATTATACTGTTCGCACAACTTTATGAACAGCTTCATCATCTTCAATTCACGTTCATGAACTTCTTCAAGCGAAAGCCGGTGTTCATTATGCACTTCGCCCATACTATTACTCCTGTTTCGTAGCAAGCATGCTCTCTATCATTCTCTTATACATATCGATAAGTCCGATTTCCGGCTTCCATCCGAGTTCCTGAAGCTTATCTGAATTAAGATGCATCTTAACATCCGGAGCATATCCATATACAAGCGCATCCTCAGGTATATCAAGAATCACTTTAATCTTATCATCGGCAAGTTCTTTGGCTACCATTTCAGCCATACCGCGTATTGTAATGCTTGATGCCGGATTAGCAACCGTATATGCCTCTCCGTTATTACCTCTGATAAGAAGAAGAAGAATGGCTTTGACAACATCCCTTGTATAACAATAATTACCAACCGACTGTCCTGCTGTATGAAGAACTATGTCATTTCCGTTAATTGCACTCTTGGCAAACTGGGCAAATACCCTGTTCTCTTCATAAGGGATTCCGGCGCCGAATGTCTGGGCGAGCCTGGCTATTCTTACCGGAACATTGTATTCTCTTGCATATGATGAACAAAGACATTCGCATATTCTCTTACCTTCTGAATATGAACTTCTGACATTATGGATATCAATATATCCCAGGTCGTCTTCCTTTACATATTCAAGTGATGGGTCTGTAATTCCGAACGCCTCCATCGATGAAAGATATACAACACCCTTTGCGTGTGCATCCGCTGCAAATCTTAATATATTATCTGTTCCGTCAAATGCCGTCTTGATTGTCTCTACCGGATGCTCAACAAAAAATTTGGATGCTGTCGGGCTCGCCGTATGGACAATATAATCAACCTTATCATCAATCTTAATTGAATCCGTTATATCCTGACTGACTATAGAAAGCGCGTCACTTTCAAAACCGGCATACAATCGTCCTGCCTTCGCTGCATCCCTGACAAGCGCAATTACTTTAATTCCGGCATTATGTCTCTTATTCATATTAAGAAGTGCCTTGACTGTCTGCATTCCGACAAGTCCCGTCGCTCCGGTCACCATAACAGTAGTATTGTAGAGCTCATCAAACGGCAGGCTGCTGTCCGCTATATTATCAAGATCCTCCTGTAATACTTTATCAATCATAATATATATCTCCTTATATGATACAATTATCTGTAGTTTACCACTTTCGATATCAAATTACAACTCTTTACCCGCACATTCAAGTGCAGCCGCAATTACTTTATCCATATCGTAATATTTGTACTGTCCGAGTCTTCCGCCAAAAATAACATTGCTTTCTTTGTCAGCAAGTTCGCGGTATTTTTCATACAATGCATTATTTTCTTCATTATTCACAGGATAGTATGGTTCCATTCCCTGTTTCCATTCCGACGAATACTCTCTCGAAATCACCGTTTTAGGCTGTTTCCCGAACTCAAAATGCTTATGTTCTATGATACGGGTGTACGGTACCTCACGGTCCGTATAATTAACAACGGCATTGCCCTGATAATTCTCACAATCAAGCACCTCAGTCTCAAAGCGCACGCTCCTGTACTGAAGCGGTCCGTAACAATATCCGTAATATTCGTCTATCATTCCCGTAAAAATCGTTTTCCGGGCAATATTCTTATTATCCCTGATAAAATCAAAATAATCCGTGCCGGTTCTTACCTCAATTCCTTCAAGCATTTTCTCTATTATTGCCGTGTATCCGCCGATAGGTATTCCCTGATATCTGTCATTAAAATAATTGTTATCATATACGAATCTAAGTGGAAGTCTCTTGATTATGAAAGCCGGAAGTTCCTTGCAGTCCCTTCCCCACTGTTTTTCTGTATAACCTTTGATAAGTTTCTCATATACATCACGGCCGACAAGCGACAATGCCTGTTCCTCCAGGTTATGCGGCTCTGTAATTCCAAGATCAGCTATCTGTGATGCGATTATTTCCTTGGCCTGCTCAGGGGTTCTTATATTCCACATCCGGCTGAAAGTGTTCATATTGAACGGCAGATTATAAAGTTCATCCTTATATACGGCTACCGGCGAATTAATGTAATTGTTGAATTCGGCGAAACGGTTAACATAATCCCATATCTGCTTATCGCTTGTATGAAAAATATGCGCACCGTATTTGTGCACATTTATTCCCTCCGTACTCTCGGTATATATATTGCCTCCGATATTATTCCGCTTATCTATTACAAGACATGTTCTGCCCTTCTTATAAGCCTCATGCGCAAATACAGCGCCGAAAAGTCCGGCTCCGACTATGAGATAATCGTACATAAGTCCTCCTTACCATTAAGACATAAACTCATCATAGACCGGCATTACCTCGTCTGTCGGTCCTATCATTTTAATGTCGCCTTCATGCAGCCAGATTACACGGTCGCAGAACTTACGAATCGTATCGCTGTTATGTGATACGAGGATTACCGTTCTGCTTTCATCCTTGATAAGTTCCTGCATCTTGGCACCGCTCTTTTTACGGAACTTGGCATCTCCGACACTCAGGACTTCATCAACAAGCATAATCTTCGGTTCAAGAATTGCCGTAATTGAAAATGCGAGCTTTGAGAACATTCCGCTTGAATATGTTCTTACAGGCATATCAATAAACTTTCCGATTTCGGCAAAACTTATAATCTCGTCCATCTTCTCGGTTATCTTGTCCTTAGGATATCCGAGAAGCATTCCGGAAAGATATATATTCTCTCTTCCTGTCAGTCTGGTCTGGAAACCGACACCGATTGAGAGAAGTGCCAGCGAATCAGTATAATTCTCTATTGTTCCTTCATCCGGTGAAAAAATACCGGCAATAGCTCTTAAAGTCGTTGACTTGCCGCTTCCGTTTTTACCGACAAGCCCGACAATTTCGCCCTTCTTTACATCAAAAGATATTCCCTTAACAGCCTCAAAGACATCCGCCTTATTCTTGCGCAGTTTAAAAAGACTTCTCCTTATGGACATATTATGGAGACATTTATACCTTATATGAAGATTTCTTACTTCAATTGCATTTTCTTCCTGCATTTAGATCACCTTAATATAACTATTTTCATATTTATAGATAAGCTTAATTCCTCCGACTGTCATCAGAAGTCCTACGACAAACCACGCCGCTAATACCTTATATCCAACATTTGACGAATAGATAAGGCAGTTACGCATGGAAGTCATAAGAAAAGCCATCGGGTTACACTTGCCAAGAATCGTTCTGAACGGTTCCGGAACCATGTCCAGCTTGTAGAATACACCTGACATGTAAAACACGACTCTGAGCACTACATTTATGACGTTCCTCAGGTCCTCAACGAATACACCGAAATGCGCTATAATTGCGCTGAACCCGAATGTCACAAGGAAAAGTGTGATAAATACCGGTATCACCCAGAGGGCGTATATCGTAAGATGTACCTTATAATATATCATAAGCACAATGATAATGCCGAACGACACTGCCATCTTGAACGCCAGCACCAACATCTGCGTAAAAATAAGTGCATACTTGGGTATATATACCTTCGTGACGATTGATTTGTTCGATGCAACGATTTTGACGCTCTGCATGACATTTTTATTGAAAAAGTCCCATAACGTTATACCGATTATAATATAGAGTGTCATGTACTGACCGCTCTTGTTAAAAATAATTGTATAGATAAACCAATATACTATTGTAAAAAGTACAGGTTCCAAAACCCACCATAACCATCCCAGATATGAACCGGCCACTTCCGATTTCAGGGATGACTTTGCAGAAAATCCTATATATTTATAGAATTTCTTCATATCTTTGATAAACTTAGCCATATGCCTTTTTGCGCACGCTCCTTTCTGTCAATCCCGTTCAATATAACACTAATATTACGTAAAGTCAATAAAACTATACCCCGCACATGTTAAATACGGGGTATAGAGATATTAGTTATTCATATTAATTAAAGTTCGACTTTAACCTTATCGAGATGCCAGATATCGCGCACATACTCTTCGATAGTTCTGTCCGATGAGAACTTGCCGCTGCATGCTGTGTTAAGCATGACGGATCGAGCCCATCCTTCGCTGTCCCGGTATTTTTCTTCAATCTTCTTCTGTGCATCGGCATACGAACGGAAATCCTTAAGGATAAAGTAAACATCCGGCTTCGCATCATAGAGAAGTGAATTGTAGATATCCCTGAAAAGCTCAGTATCCTCAGGTGAGTAGAAACCGTTGATAAGCTGCATAAGCACCTGTCTGATTTCCTGGTCGTTATTAAAGATATCCTGAGGGTTATATCCGCCCTCATTCTGGTATTTGATAACTTCTTCAGCTGTAAGTCCGAAGATTACCGCATTTTCTTCTCCGACTTCCTTGACAATCTCAACGTTAGCGCCGTCCATTGTTCCGAGTGTCATCGCACCGTTAAGCATGAACTTCATATTACCTGTACCTGAAGCCTCTTTGCTGGCTGTTGAAATCTGCTCGCTGACATCAGCTGCCGCAAAAATAATCTCAGCATTGGATACACGGTAATTCTCAATAAATACAACCTTAATCTTGCCGTCGATGCTCTTATCATTGTTGATAACATTGGCAACATTATTGATAAGTTTGATCGTGAGTTTTGCTCTTCTGTATCCTGCTGCTGCCTTGGCACCGAAAATAAATGTTCTCGGATAGAAATCCATATCCGGATGCGCCTTAATCTGGTTATACAGATACATTACGTGAAGGATATTAAGAAGCTGTCTCTTATATTCATGAAGTCTCTTAACCTGTACGTCAAAAATCGAACGCGGGTCAACATCAACTCCGTTATGCTCTTTGATATAAGCTGCAAGTCTCAACTTGTTCTGGTATTTAATCTGCATAAATTCCTGACGGCTGAGTTCATCATCTGCATATACCGCAAGTTTCTTTATCTGTGAGAGATCTGTGATCCACTCATCGCCAATCTTTCTGGTTACCCAGTCAGCAAGAAGCGGATTTCCGTGAAGAAGGAATCTTCTCTGTGTAATACCGTTGGTCTTATTATTGAACTTCTCAGGCATCATCTCATAGAAATCCTTAAGTTCCTGTTTCTCAAGAATTTCCGTATGAAGTGCTGCTACACCGTTTACAGAGAAACCTGCAACGATTGCGAGGTTTGCCATCTTAACCTGACCGTCATATATGATTGCCATCTTGGCGATTTTGTCCTGATTGCCCGGGTATAATTTCTTAACCTGCTCAACAAATCGTCTGTTAATCTCTTCAACAATCTGATATATTCTCGGAAGAAGTCTTGAGAAGAGTTCAATAGGCCATTTTTCAAGTGCCTCAGCCATAATTGTATGATTGGTATATGCACATGCCTTGTTGGTAACTTCCCATGCTTCATCCCATGTGAGTTTCTCGTCATCCATAAGAATTCTCATAAGTTCTGCTACCGTAACTGTCGGATGCGTATCGTTAAGCTGGAAGCAGATTTTCTCATAAAGCTTTCTTACATCATCATGTGTCTCTTTGTATTTGGCAACTGCTCTCTGAACACTTGCTGATACGAAGAAATACTGCTGCTTAAGTCTTAATTCCTTACCTGCATAATGGTCATCGCAAGGGTAAAGGACTTCGCAGATAGTTTTTGCAAGGTTCTCCTGCTCAACTGCCTTGTGGTAATCACCTTTGTCAAAAGAATCAAGGTTGAACTCCTGGATAGGCTCTGCATCCCAGATTCTTAATGTGTTTACAATATTATTGCCATATCCGACAACCGGAAGATCATAAGGTACGGCGCGTACACACTGGTATCCTTCCTGTACGAAATTGTCTCTTCCCTTATCATCAACATAAGATCTTACATATCCGCCGAATTTAACTTCAACCGCATATTCAGGTCTCTTGATCTCAAATGGGTTACCGTCTCTTAACCAGTCATCCGGAATCTCAATCTGATATCCGTTCTCAATCTTCTGTGCAAACATACCGTATCTGTATCTGATTCCACAGCCGTATGCCGGATATCCGAGTGTTGAAAGTGAATCGAGGAAACATGCTGCAAGACGTCCGAGGCCACCGTTTCCGAGTGCCGCATCCGGTTCCTGATCTTCTATAACATTAAGGTCAAAACCAAGCTCATCAAGTGCTTCTTTAACTTCCTTGTAACATGTAAGGTTAATCATGTTGTTGCCGAGCGCACGTCCCATGAGGAATTCCATCGACATATAGTACACTGTCTTGGCATCCTCTTTCTCAAATTCCCTATGAGTTGCAATCCATCTGTCGATTATATAATCCTTAACCGTATATGCAACTGCCTGAAAAACCTGCTGTTTGCTTGCTTCGTCAATTGTCTTTCTGTACATGTTCTTGACATTTGACACTACCTGTTTTTTGAAATCTTCTTTGTCAAACTCCATTTTCTCCATCCTGATTTCTCCCTTTGTTTAATTTTTGGAAACACCCAATGTAACTGTCTCGCCATTGATATTCCATTCCTTAGAGTAACCTTTTATTTCTCCAGATATTATGTCGGTTGCAAGAACCTCCGCCTTAACGGTATCTGAATTTTTATCCAGAAGCGCGGCAATTTTATCATTACCTTCCGAAGAAACGGTAATCTTATCCATTACTTCAAATCCTGCTTCTTTTCTCATGGTCTGTATCTTACTGATAAGCTCCCTTACAAAGCCTTCTTCAATAAGTTCAGGAGAAAGATTTGTATCAAGAACAACCGTCACGCCGTTATCGCTTGCCGATTCAAAGCCTTCTGTCTGTGCAATATCAATAAGAAGATCATCCTTGGTAAGTTCAACTTTCTCTCCGCCAAAATCAAATGTAAGCATTCCATTGGCATTGAGCTCATCCATGGCAGCATTGCCGTCAATTGCCGAAAGAGCCTGACGGATCTGTCCGAGGAGTTTACCGTACTTAGGACCTACTGTCTTAAGCTGCGGTTTGAAGCTGTATGAGCTGTATGCTCTTACGTCATCCGTAAATTCCACTGCCTTAACGTTAAGTTCATCCTCAATAATTTCCTTGAAAAATTCCGGAACTTCAAAAGGTGCCTTAACATACATTTTGCCGATAGGCTGTCTGTTCTTGATATTGGCTGCATTACGGCACGCACGTCCGATAACAACGATTTTAAGAACTTCATCCATATTCTTCTCAAGCTCTTTATCAATATATGTTTCGTCAGCTACAGGATAATCACAAAGATGTATGCTCTCCGGTGCATCCTTATCGATACTCTTGACAAGATTGAGATAAATTTCCTCTGTCATAAACGGTATCATAGGAGCTGCTACCTTGCAAAGTGTTACAAGACAGGTATAAAGTGTCATGTAAGCATTTATCTTATCCTGCTCCATTCCCTTAGCCCAGAAACGTTCTCTTGAACGTCTTACATACCAGTTGCTGAGGTCGTCAACAAATTCTTCAAGAACTCTTGTCGTCTCCGGAATCTTATAATCGTTAAGATAAGAATCCACTGATTTCACAAGTGAGTTGAGCTTACTTAAAATCCACTTATCCATTACGGAAAGTTTATCATATTCAAGCTGGTATTTGGTTGCGTCAAATTCATCTATATTCGCATAAAGCACGAAAAATGCATATGTGTTCCAGATTGTTCCGAGGAATTTTCTCTGTCCTTCGGTAACGGCCTTATCGTAAAATCTGTTCGGAAGCCATGGTGCCGAATTCGAGTAGAAATACCATCTGATTGCATCTGCGCCATGTGTTTCAAGAGCATCAAACGGATCAACCGCATTGCCCTTTGATTTACTCATCTTCTGGCCGTTCTCATCCTGTACATGTCCGAGAACGATTACGTTCTTATACGGTGCCTTATTAAACAGCAATGTTGATTCTGCAAGCAGTGAGTAGAACCATCCTCTTGTCTGGTCAACAGCTTCAGAAATAAAGTCTGCCGGGAACTGCTTCTCAAAAAGTTCCTTATTCTCAAACGGATAATGATGCTGTGCAAAAGGCATTGCTCCCGAGTCAAACCAGCAGTCGATAACTTCCGGCACTCTCTTCATGGTTTTTCCGCAATCCGGACACTTAATTGTTACCGCATCAATGAACGGACGGTGGAGTTCAATATCGTCAGGACAGTTATCCGACAATTCTTTAAGTTCTGCAATGCTTCCTATGGAGTGCATCTTGCCACAACCCTCGCACTGCCAGATATTAAGAGGAGTTCCCCAATATCTGTTACGGCTGATTCCCCAGTCCTGAACATTCTCAAGCCATGCGCCGAAACGTCCTTTTCCGATTGTCTCAGGAATCCAGTTGATTGTATTATTGTTACGGATAAGGTCATCCTTAACCGCTGTCATCTTAATGAACCATGACTCTCTCGCATAATAGATAAGAGGTGTATCGCATCTCCAGCAGAACGGATAATCATGTTCAAATTTAGGTGCTGCAAAAAGCTTACCTTCCGCATCAAGGTCTTTAAGGACTTCAGGGTCTGCTTTCTTAACGAAAAGGCCTGCATAAGGCGTTTCCTCAGTCATATCACCCTTGCCGTCTACGAATTGTACAAACGGAAGATCATATTTACGGCCTATTCTCGCATCATCTTCACCGAATGCCGGTGCAATGTGTACGATTCCTGTACCGTCTGACATGGATACATATCCGTCACATGTCACGAAATGGCCTTTCTTGTTCTGTCTGGCTGCTGATTCCGCAGCACATGCATAAAGCGGCTCATACTCTTTATATTCAAGTTCACTTCCTTTATATGTCTGAAGAACTTCATAAGCCGGTGTTCCCTCTTCTCTCTCAAGTGTTCCGAGAACCTTGTCAAGAAGTGCTTCTGCCATATAATAGGTATATCCGTCAACAGCCTTAACCTTACAGTATGTGTCATCAGGGTTGACGCAGAGTGCCACATTGGATGGAAGTGTCCAAGGTGTTGTTGTCCATGCGAGGAAATAAGCATCCTCACCTTTAACCTTAAATCTTACGATTGCTGAGCGTTCCTTAACTGCTTTATATCCCTGTGCAACCTCATGTGATGAAAGAGGGGTTCCGCATCTCGGGCAGTAAGGAACAATCTTAAATCCTTTGTAAAGAAGTCCTTTATTCCAGATTTCCTTAAGGGCCCACCATTCGGACTCTATGAAGTCATTATCATATGTTACATAAGGGTGGTCCATATCGGCCCAGAAACCGACTGTATTGGAGAAATCCTCCCACATTCCCTTATACTTCCATACACTTTCCTTGCAATGCTCGATAAACGGCTCAAGTCCGTACTGTTCAATCTGTTCCTTGCCGTCAAGTCCGAGCTTCTTCTCAACTTCAAGCTCAACCGGAAGACCGTGTGTATCCCATCCTGCCTTACGCGGTACCATATATCCTTTCATTGTCCTGTATCGCGGAATCATATCCTTGATTACACGCGTAAGAACATGGCCGATATGCGGCTTTCCGTTAGCGGTAGGCGGTCCGTCATAGAATGTATATGATGGGCAATTCTCACGCATCTTCATGCTTTTTTCAAAAATCTGATTGTCTTTCCAGAACTTTTCAATCTGTTTTTCTCTCTCGACGAGTTTCAATTCTGCAGAAACTTTCTCGTACATCTTACTCTTCCTTTCAATAAATTATATTCTGACACGGCAACGGTAATTTAAAAAACCTCTGCCGGTAATTGGCAGAGGCCTGAAAATCAATAATAATCAGTGTGCTGCATTGCAGCATCCGTTCGGCATACCAACATATGCGTTCTCTGTAACGGGAGAAAACCGTCATCTCTTAATAACCTTAACGGCGTTCAGATAGAAACTCCGGAGTGATATTCATCTGATTCCTACTTATACCGCATCACAGCACCGCGGCTCTCTGAAATGTTCGGAAAAAGACTACTGTCTCCATCAAAGTCTTAAACATAATTATTATAGACATATCGTGTTCGATTTGTCAAACACTGTTTTAAATTTTAAAGCGGTATCCCACGCCCCATATTGTCTCAATATACTGCGGCTTAGATGTATTATATTCTATCTTTTCGCGTATCTTCTTAATATGGACAGTTACCGTTGCAATATCGCCCACGGAATCCATCTCCCAGATTTCTTTAAAAAGTTCTTCCTTCGTATACACACGGTTAGGATGCTTGGCAAGGAATACCAGCAAATCAAACTCTTTTGTTGTAAAATTCTTCTCCTCACCGTTTACAAAAACCCTTCGCGCGGTAAGGTCAATCTTGATTCCTCTGATCTCAAGCTCATCATTCGGCTCAGCATTGGATGACACAAGCCTTGCATATCTTGACATGTGGGCTTTGACACGCGCTACGAGTTCGCTCGGGCTGAACGGTTTC
>ENA-OOXT01000537-OOXT01000537.1-human-gut-metagenome-genome-assembly--contig:-NODE-537-length-28271-cov-4.300822_pt1 | contig 28271 bp, 31 predicted proteins | sample MGYA00241590_ERZ501349 | MGnify/ENA primary metagenome ERZ501349 (study PRJEB25962, sample SAMEA2042838) | human gut metagenome | biome: human gut; feature: human-associated habitat; material: faeces...
GCCTTGAAAAGTATAGAATTTGTTCTATATCCTGTCGGGTATGGTCGCGTACATACAGCATACGGGTATGAACCAAAGGGGACATTTCATCTTTTCGATTGTCCAGTAGCAAGGTCATAAGGGATAGCGGCTTTTTGATTTCATGTACCCAATTTTCAATGTAGTGTTGATAATCTGTAACTGTAATTTTCTGTTCGTTGATATATTCCTGCTGCGTCCTCAAATGCTGCCCCAATTCACAGATATAAGGGCGTAATACTGCGGGAACAGCTTCACACAGTAAGTATTCGTTGGTATCGTCTGGCTCCAATAGAAAACGCCGAAAAATAGCGTCTGTCTTGTTGCGTTTTCTGATTGATATAGCAAGCGGGATAGCAAGTGTGGCAAATGATACGAAAATGATCAATGCAACATAATTGATAAAATAATCTGGATTAGCCAGCCAGGCAAGGAATATAAAGAATACGTCCAAACAGGCAAGTGTGATAATCCATACACGATTAGAGGAAATATAGGTTAAAAATATTTTTAGCTTCTTCATAATCGCACCTGCTCTTTCAAGCGGTAGCCTTGTCCGCGTACTGTTTCTATCCGTTCTTCAAGACCAAATTCACGGAGCGTTTTCCTCAATCGCGTAAAAGTTACTTGCAGCGCATTTTCGTCAATGCATTCTTCCGTTCCCCAAAGCACGTTGCACAGCTCATGTTTGGTAACAAGATTAGGGCTTTTCTTCAAAAGCGCAAGCAATATTTTTCCCTCATTGGGTGGCATGAGGGAAGAACTCTTCCCCACATAAATTGTAAAGGTGTTTGGGTCAAGTAAAAATCCGTTCCCGTCCAGTAAGCCTTGCCGTATCTGTTCCTCTTTGCGTCGTAATAAATTTTTAATGCGGGCAAGCAGGCGCTCTATATTACACGGCTTTGTTAAGTAGTCATCAGCTCCCAATCCTAATGCGTGAAGTTCGTCCTGCAATTTATCTCTTGCTGTCAATACCAACACTGTTCCAAGCTGCTTTGCTTTTAATTCTTTGCAGATTTCAAAGCCGGAATGAAATGGAAGATTTATGTCGAGTAAAACCAAATCGGGGGAATACTCTGTAATTTCCGGTATTGCGTTTTCAAAATCAAATAACGAGGCTGTTTCATACCCCGACTTTCTCAATAAATCCGTCAGTTCTTCCCGCATATAAACATCATCTTCAACTACCATAATTCGTGCCAATACGACCACCTCCTTTCACGTAAGCCTGTTATGAATTAGGCTTGTAATTTATTTTTCCGATTTCCCGTGTAGCTGTCCGCGCAACAGCCACACCGTAAATTGCCATAATAAGAACGACAGTAAATGCCATAATAATCAACAACGGATAAGATTGCCCGATCCTTGTGCTGTCAGAGTATAAATGCTGCTGCATTGCATAAAGACCAACCGTACCACTTATACAAGCCAACATTAGGGGGAGTAGAAAATACCATAAAACTTGTTTATAAATTGACCGTTTTATCTGTTCTCGCCTCGCACCCAAAATTGAGAGTGTCAAATATCTTGATTTTGTCGATTGCATTTGTGTTAAGAATTGCAAAGCAAGCAATGCACACGCGATAATCAATAGCATAAAGCCCATATATAAAGTCATGTAACTCCCGGAGATAAGATAAAATAGTTGCCGCCCGAAATTATCAAGATAGCTTTCGTAATACAGACCGGACGGCTTCAGCAAATCGCGTGCTTCCATAACGGACAGCATCAGTCCGTTTGCTTCTACAATCTCATTCGGAATACAGAAATTCCAATATACAGAACAGGTGTCCGGGTCTACATAGTTATGATATATCTCGTCGGAAACAATCAATGCGGTTACAATTTTAACATTTTCATCAGCAGTAAGTCCTTTCATCGGTACAGACGGAACAAGTGTAACTGACTTTTTGTCAATGGAAATCAACGCATTACCGCTTGTCTGTGCGTTCTCTGCAATCCTGTCTAACAGAGCAACGGTATCTTCCTGTTCATCTTCTAAAAAGTCCGGGTTGAGGTAAAAAACAGCTTCGTCATTTTCAAGATTTATTTGCTTTTCTCCTGCGGCTTCCAACAGGCGATTATATGATGAAACTGGGAGCATATAAGGAGAAACACTCCCCGTATCAATAAATCCAAGCAGATTAAGGGCTGCGGGTTGATGTGAACCAAATTCGTAACTGGCAGCTTCTTGTGTCGCAGGGTCTATTACACCCTCTGGCAAGTTTTGAACAATCTCTTTTCTTAATACAGACCAGTCAACAAAGGATTTCATTTCCCCGGAAGCAGGACGTTTCATGTTCCCTGTTTCCATACGGTTAAGATTAGCTACATAAACTCGCATTTGGTCGTCGGAAAGGTATTGCTCAACATTCTGTTCTTCGCCCATTACTGTAAAATCATAAACAGCAGAAGTTCTTGTTAATTCATTCCCATGCGACATAATAGTTGCAGAACCATTTGCAATAAACATAATGGTAAGCATCATCAGAATAGACGCAACACTAATTGAAATATATTTATAAACAACATTCTCGTGAAGCTGTCGCAAAGTAAATACATAAAGTCCATTTGTCGCTTTCCGTTTGTTAGAAGCAGCTACTATACTTAAAAGCCGGGCAATGCCTCGGATAAAAAGAATTGTTCCAACAATTCCAAGCAGGACAGCAACAAGCAGCATTACACCACCGCCAGTCATGAAGTGTTCTATGACAACCCAGTATGCAACAAGTAAAACTGCCGTACCAATTACAAGGGATAGCAAACTTCCGTGTGTGCTGCCCGTGTGTTGTTTTTTTCCCATTTCTCCATAAAGCAGTTGGTGGACTTCTTTCTTAAACAATTTTCCGCATAGTATAAACAACGCCACACATTGGATGATTAAAAATCCCAATATCGTAAAGAAAACTGCGCTTAATGAAAAACTTGATTGATGTGCAATAACACCGTGTCCGACTAAACGTGCCGTTGCAAGGCTGATAACTTCGGATAGAAAACCACCGCAGATAAGTCCACCCAAGAGGGCGACAAGTGAAGTGATAAGCCCCTCCGTCATAATTTGCGTAAATAATCGGGTCTTTGTCATACCAAACATCAAATATAATCCTAGTTCCCGGCTGCGACATTCGAGCTGATACTTATTTGCAAATACTACAAGGAAAAATACAAATAATAATGCACAAACATAGACAGTAGGTAAAAGGTTTGTAAGCAGCCGTTCCACGGCATCGCTTTCAAGGCTGCTTAAAAAGCGTATAACGTCCTGCGCTCCGAGAGAAAGCACAATGTAAAATGCCGCTACCGCCGTTACCATTGTCAGAAAGTAAATCAGATTTTCATTGCGGCTACGTTTGGAATTTCTCCATGCAAGGTTAAAGAACATTTGCGCTCCCTCCTCCCATTTGCGCCATTACCTGTAATATGCGCGCATAAAATTCTTCCCGTGTTTCTGTCGGAACTTTGCGACGCAATTCATGGAAAATAACGCCGTCCTGTATGAACAAAATGCGGGAACAGAAACTTGCTGCGTTAGGGTCATGCGTAACCATTAAAATGGTACGTCCTTGCACTTGGTTGACTTCCTGTAATTTTTCCATAAGCAACCGTGCAGCTTTTGTGTCTAATGCGCCTGTCGGCTCATCAGCCAAAATAATATCTGGATTAGAAATCAAACTACGGGCTGCGGCTACACGCTGCTTTTGACCGCCGGACATTTGCGCCGGAAACTTTGAAAGAACATCAGTAATTCCAAGAAATCCGGCTATATCATTTAGGTGCTTTTCGGCTATGGAACTATCTATATTGTGAATGGATAAGGGCAACAGAATATTTTCTCTGCCTGTCAAATTATCAAGCAAAGCAAAGTCTTGAAACAGATAACCAATTCTATTTCCACGGTATTCCGCTAACTTAGCACCGTCAAAGGCACTTATATTCGCCCCGGAGAGCAAAATTTGTCCAGAGGTAGGTTTAATGACCGTAGCAATACAATTTAATAATGTTGTTTTCCCGGAACCGCTGGCTCCCATAATTCCCAAATATTCGCCACTTAGAACATCAAAGGTAATTCCGTTTAGTGCTTTTGTGGGAACGCCCTCTTTGGAATATGCTTTGTGCAGGTCGCGTACTTCTAAAAGTTTTTTTGTATAATCCATTCTTAACACCTCTTTTTTGTTCATACTTTTTTACAATTAAAATTTTACTACACAAAGCATAAATACACCACTTACATTTGATGTAAGGTTCCTTTGTTTGAATTTCACCGCTATTCTTTATGCTGCTTTTCATCTGTCACCAGACATTCTATCTTCTACAAAATATTCACTATATATCATAGTCGGTTGACCGAGTAATAACAACACACTATTTACCATCTATCATATTTATCCGCATTAAAAAAGGACGCAGGATTTCTCCCACGTCCTCACATCTATCTGGCTTTATCTTCTCTTACTTTCGGTGCTTCCTTATGTGCCGCTTCCTGCTTCCACCGGATCATATGGTTGGTTATGATAAGTTTCAAATAATCTTCCCCACTCAATCCCACGCATTTCACTTTCCACATCACTAAATACACCAGAAATCCAGTCTATCACACTTGTAAAATATGTTTTCAATTCCTGTATGTCTGTATCATGACGGTGCTGGCTCATATATGCTTCAACATCTTCATCTACCCCTTCACTATTTTAAATATCTTCGGTAACTATCCAGAACTGAATCTGTAACACCGCTTTTATAGATTTTACGGATATCAACAATCTGTTCATCTTTCAGAAGTTTCAACCAATCCAGTAAATCTTTTCTGCTGTTTGCGAAATTGCAACATCTTCCATCAGCATATTCAATCCTGTATCTCATACGCTCCTCCTATACATATACCAATTCACTCAATACAATTTCCTGCACACGATTCTCGACATTATTACACTGTCGCACCCACTCCATAGGATTACATGCTTTTAATTCCTCTGTAACTCCCTCCGCACTTCGTATTTGTGCCTCAATCAATTCATACCGTTCCTGTGCCTGTTCATTCAGATCTGCCAGATAGCTGTCCAATTTCCCAGTCAACAGAAGATAAGAATACATACCTGATTTATAGTTTTTCATATATTCTTTTCGAAGCATTCCCCAGTACCCAATCGGTCTGGTTTCTTCCGGTAATGATAGCACTGGCAGGTAATAATCTCCTACCAACACATAATCTAATCCATTCCTGTCATCATGTAGTATTTTTCTCTGATTGCTCATGTTCTTCTCCTCCATCAAATCTTTCTCTTCTCTCTCAGATATGCTTCAAATATACTTCTTCGAATCAACACCTTTTTCCCAATTTTATATACTGCCCCTGCTTCATGTGCCATACGGACAACGGGTTTGATTCCCAGTCTGTAGTATTCGCACGCCATGTTATAGGTCACGTAATCATGGCGCATAAATTCCAGATCTTCATCATCGATTTCATCTGAAAACATCCATACATTACCGCTCATCCGTCTTCTTCTCCTTATCATTTCCTGTTGCCGGTTCATGAAAACGCTCCAGATAGTCATCAAAAATATCCCGGTTAATCAATACGGTTCCATCTATTCTGTAAATTGCACCTGCATCACTGGCGAGTTCAAAAAGTTTCTTATGAGAAATGCTGTAAATAATCTCTGCCTGTTGATAACGCAGATACTGTCGGCGTAATTTTCTAAGCTGCTCTGGTACTTCCTTCATACTTGTAATTGGTTTATAACTTTTACCCATGATGTTTTCCTCCAAAATTAGATTTGCTGTTTTACAGAAGCTGACTGCCGGGATATAACTTTCCAGGGCCGAATCATCAGACGCGCCACTGGCGCCTCTTTGATATGCAACGCAAAAAAGCACCTCTTAGATTAACTCTAAGAAGTGCTCTTACTTCATTGCCAAACCTGTGTCCTTTCACCTGAAATTCGTCATGCTTCATAACGATTCATTATTATCCCAAATTTTGTTGTCAAATTGTTGTCAAATGCGGTCTGACATCATGGTTTTAGACATTTAATATTTAATTTTAGTACAGCTTTGCACCAGCCGGAATGTGGTTATCAACCATCAGAAGATGAAGTTTTTCTTCGCCCTCTTCCTCATGAATTGCACTGAGAAGCATTCCACAAGATTCAATTCCCATCATGGCTCTCGGTGGCAGGTTGGTGATTGCAATTAAGGTCTTTCCAACCAGTTCTTCCGGCTCGTAATAAGCATGAATACCGCTTAAAATCGTACGATCTGTGCCTGTTCCGTCATCCAGAGTGAACTGTAACAGCTTCTTGGATTTCTTAACTGCTTCACATGCTTTTACCTTTACAGCTCTGAAATCAGACTTGCTGAAAGTATCGAAATCAACCATTTCTTCAAATAATGGCTCAACTTTTACTTTGGAAAAATCAATCTTCTCAACTGTTTTTTCAGCCTCTGCCGGAGCTGCTTCGGAAGTCTTGGAAGCTTTCTTGTCAGCGTCCAGTGACTTCATTGTCGGGAATATAACCGAAGCTAATCCACCACAGTCCAAATAAGTTGATAAACGCTTTTTTACACGATTTTCATTATATATCGCCAGTCCATATTTGTCCACCAAAATCCAACAAACTAATGTCATTTTGATGTATTCTGACTTTTTTGATGTCAGGTTTGTCTTGGAAATCGTCCCCTTGCAAGGACTTCTTCCTAAAATATATCACTATTATTTTCCAGAGCTTTAATTGCTTCCTTTTTCTTCACATCTGTTGCTTCCGCATAAATATCCATCGTTGTTTCAATATTTGCATGACCCATAATACTTTGAATCACTTTCAGATTTCTTTCATTTTCACAAAATCTGGTGCAAAATGTGTGTCGGATATGATGACACGAAAAATGAGGAATCAATACCGGGCGTCTGCTCTCCCGTTTTGCCTTAATAATTTCTTCGGCATTGTAGGCTTCGTAAATTCTTTTGATTGCACTGTTGATTACGCTGGGTTTATGGATAATTCCGTCTTTATTGCAAAAGATAAACCCACTCATACCATCAACCACTTGCACATTAAAACCGGTTTCTTTCTGTGCTTCGTATTCATCCTTAAATGCCTGTTCTACAGCCTGCATCATCGGAATAGTACGAATCCCGGCTTCTGTCTTTGGCGAAGAAATATGAAATTCACTCTTTCCATTCTCCATTACTCGATAGATAGCCGCATGGTTTATACTAATGGTTTTATTCTCATAATCCAAATCTTCCCAACGCAGCCCTATCATTTCTCCTATGCGACATCCCGTTCCAAAAAGTGCTGTAAACAGTGGCAACCAATGGCAATACACAGGACTGTTCGATACATAATTCAAAAATGCTCTCTGCTGTTCCAATGTAAGTGCGTGTCTTATGCCCTTATTCTTTCCATTCGCCTTTTTGATTTCTGCCATTACACCGCTTGCCGGATTATTGCGTATCACATTGTCCCTAACTGCCATCTGAAAGGTTGGGTGCAGAATCGTATGAATATTATCCAATGTATTCGCCTGTAACCCCAATATGTTCATCAACGAACAATAAAAGAATTTCACATCAGAATACTTTATATCATTGATGATTCTTTTTCCAAAAGTATCTCTGACAAAACGGTTATACATATACTTATAATTTACCCGTGTGTGTTCTTTCAAATCATACTTCGTTGAAATATACCTGTCAAATGCATAGTTCAAAGTTGTCTTTCCACTGCAATAGCTTTCAAGACCGTCCAACTGATTGCGAACAAGTTCTTTTTCCTTTTCCCTTAACTCCAACAGGTCATTTGAATAAACGACCCGCCTTTTACCTGTCGAATCGGTGTACTGGTAGATATACCTTCCGTCGTTTTTCCTCTGACTTTCGCCTTTCCTTAATACTCTGCCTTTTGAATCTTTTCTCGACATTGACATTATGTACCACCTTCCTCTCAATATAAGAAAGAGGTCACAAATGCCATTACTCATTCTCGGTATTATCCTGCTCTTGCAGCTTTCTAAATCCTTGAACAAGCGTCTGTGTTATGGTCAGATCATGAGAGCTGGCATACTCTGTTATATCTGTATGCTCATCTTTTGTAAGACGGATGAATACACCTTCACTTCTCGGATTTTCTAACTTAGGTCTACCCATTCTTGCCATCCGTCAACACCTACCTTTCATAACCTGACTTCATTTTACTACTTGTATATCAAAAAGTCAAATACTTTTTGATATACAATAATTCGTTTTCCTCTTTCTTATCATGTCTACGCCCGAAAAGATTCCAAATACTCCTCAAAAATCTTCACGTTTACCAATGTGATACGGTTAATTTTATAAACAGCACGAGCATCCTGTGCCAATTTCATAAAGCTGTGTTTACTCATAGAATACCTCTCCGCACCCTCGTCATACCTTATAAAATTTTTTGTGTTCACTTTTGCCTGCATTCTTCCACCTACCTTTTCAAAGTGTGTTCTTTTTCTCTTGCTATGGTTATGGCATATCTGCCAATAAAAACATACTTAACAAACAAATATGCTTTTATTGGAAGATATTAAAAAATCCGTACAGGTAGCAGCTCATTACACTACCCACATCGGTATCGCACCGTCATCTTATCTGACCGGACTAAGCCGGAAGTATCATTATCAAAAATATGTATCAACGCCTCCGTGTAACTGCTACACATTTATGCCGGATATTTCTCGCTCCACACCTTAACTTCAATATCTGCTTTCAATATTCCTTCGTATCCACCTCTGCCAAAGGCAAAAGCAGGTGTCTTATGGCGTATCCTCAAAGCGGCTCCACATATTCCACACGTCCTGTACGCATTGGTTTATGAAATTGTCAAGGTACAATCGCAGACATCGTCTGCATTTTGGATAAAATCAAAGCTGAAATTGTCAGCCTAAAAAGCACATAAGCACACTTCCGTCTGCTATGAACGGTTCTGTAAAAATTATGTGCTTTATCAGAATGACAAGATCAAAGTTGTAATTTATCCGGTCCATATTTTCTTAGGACTTGAAATAAAACTTTTTTATGTATGCCCTCCGTCCAATCATATAATTCATGCAAGGCAGCTACTTCCATAGGTGTCAGCGAATTGGCATAAGGCTTGTAATCCTCTCTTATAAAAATTCCTCCGTTCTCTCCCTGTTTTGTATAAATCGGATAAACCGGAGTTAAAGCCTGAATATCATACTGTATCGTGCGAATGGAAACGCCAAATTCCTGTGCCAATTCATTCGCTGTTGTATGTCGTCTGATAATAAGAATATTGATTATTTCCGTTCTACGATGTACGGTATTCATGCTTCACCCCCTCTCTTCTGGTTTTCCAATTCTAATTTTAAATGCAGAATATGCAGTATCTTTGCTTATTCCCCTAAATTTCTCTGTAAATCTTTTATCTCTCTCCAGCCATTGACTTTCCCCTTTCCCATTGATAAAATCATTATGGATAGAATCAAAAATCATAAAAAGTCACACAAACTGCTATGGAGTTTTTACGGGCAATCAATGCCCTTATGAACCGTGGCAGTTTTTTTATTGCTTCTGCCCAACTGCAAAGTCGAATTATCAACGCTATCCATAACAAGGGCGGTAACGCCCTACTGTGTTGCAAACCGCTCGCCTATACTCACGCAACACGCAAATTCCCTACGGGTAATTTGCAGAAGAATAGCAAGCACTGCCTGTGTTCCCTCACAGGCACCATTTCCGCAAATTTCTACCAAGTGAAAACTTGCAGAAATTGGCTTGCATGGGGCATATCCCCCTGTCCCCCTAAAAGCAAAAAACAACCGCCGGCTACGGCATATTTGAAAATCTTTTATACAAATAAGGAAAGGACTGATACTGCAATGGCAAACCGAGAAAGACAAAATGAACTTAAAATCTATCTCAGCGATGACGAGCAATACATCTTAGATCAGAAATGGAAAGCCTCCGGCATGAAGAGCAAATCCGCATTTATTCGGCATCTGATTTTGTATGGCTATGTCTACGATGTAAACTACGAACACCTGCGGGAATACAACACCACGCTCGCCCGTATCGGCAATAATCTGAACCAGATTGCCAAGCGGATGAATGCTACTGGCAATGTCTATAAAGCCGATGTAAACGAAGTAAAGGAGCTGATGAAACAGGTATGGCAATCACAAAAATCCATGCTATCCAGGCAACCGTCCATAAGGCAGTAAACTATATCTGTAATTCCCAAAAAACAGATGAAAGTAGTCTCATTTCTTCCTTCGGATGCAGTCCTGAAACCGCTGCCTTTGACTTCAAATTTGCTCTGTCAAAAACAAATCAGGCAGACCCCAACAAAGCCTTTCATCTGATACAGGCTTTCGCTCCGGGAGAGGTATCTTATAAGGAAGCACATCAGATCGGTGTGGAGCTTGCCGACAAGCTGTTAGAGGGGAAATTTTCTTATATCGTTTCCACTCATATTGATAAAGGTCACGTTCACAACCACATCATTTTCTGTGCCGCAGATAATGTGAATCACGAAAAATATCATGACTGTAAACAGACCTACTACCACATTCGCCGCCTGAATGATGAGCTGTGTTCCAAGCATCAGTTATCCGTCATTTCTCCCACAAACCAGCGTGGTAAAAGTTATAAAGAATGGACATCCGGCAGAAATGGCACCTCGTGGAAAATCAAGCTCAAGCAGGACATTGATGAAGCAATTCAAAACGCTGATACATATGAACAGTGCATGGAGCTGATACGGGCAAAAGGTTATGAAATCAAAGGCGAAACCATTGGAGAAAACGCCTTAAAGTACATTTCCTTCCGCCCCCTTGACCGGGAGCATTTTGTCCGTGGCAGCTTAAAGTCTTTGGGTGCAGAATACACCAAAGAACGGATTAAGGAACGGGTAGAAACAAAGGCTTTAGCACAGACACAAAAACGTGTCCCATTCCCTGCCCGAAAAAAACCTCTTATCAAGGATTATTCTTCCCGAACGCTCATTGACACCTCGGAAGAAAAGTTCACGCAAAGCCCCGGTCTGCAGCATTGGGCAGCGATTGAAAATCTCAAAATCGCTGCCAGCAGTTACAGTAAAGCAGGTTCTATCATCGAGCTTGAAAAACAGATTGAAAGTAAGTCTGTTCTTGCAAAAACCGCACGGAACAGTCTTGTGGAAACAGAACGTCAGCTAAAGGATTTAGGACAGATATTGAAATACGCTGAACAATATCAGAGCAATCATATCTATCACATCCGTTACCGGAAATCGAAAGACCCTGACGCTTATCTCCGCCACCATGAAACAGAACTCCTGCTCCATGACGGTGCAGAAAATATGCTGAAACGCTTTGGAATCAGCTTAAAACATTTTGATATTGATAAGTTTCGTAATGATTACAATGCTCTGTATGCCAAGAAAGAAGCCTTGCAGAAAACCTATAAATCTGCTGAAAAAGACATACAGGCTCTCAACCGAAAACTGGATAATCTGAACCAGTATCTTGACCGGACTCCGGGACAGGAACAGACCACAAACCGCAAACCGGAAAAAGACTTTACAACGCTCTGATTTCCCCACAAAAAAGGTGTATCGCGTTGAAGTTTTATACTTCTTTGCGATACACCTTAGTGTGTAATATGCTGCTATCTCAAAACTTTTCACTATTCTTTTTCTATGTATTTTCACATACTTTACATCCATGTATTACACTCCATATCTACACTGTATTCTATTGCAATTCACTCGTTTTAATAGGTATTGTAAACTACTATCGAGGTGAATTATAATGCATGACATAAAACAAATTCTTGCCATTGCAGTGCGTGAAGCCCGTACCGAACTCGGACTTTCACAAGAAAAGCTGGCTGAAACTCTTAATATGGATACCCGCACCATACTAAATATTGAAGCCGGACGTGGTAACCCCAAATATGATAAGCTGTATCCTTTGATTACATATCTGAAGATACCCGCCGATAAGATTTTCTACCCAGCCAACGCAAACCAACAGCCAAATCTCCAAAAACTCCTGACCCTGCTGAATGACTGCACGGAACAGGAGGCTGCGGATTTATTGCCTATGGTTCGTTATCTGCTTGATCTGCTGCACAAGCAAGACCATCCAACTCTGTAAGAATGCCAATAGACTCCTTGTGACTCTATTGGTTTTCTTATTTTCAAAGCACTTTATTTACAATTTCAATCATCCTGATTCCACTCCTTTTTTAAATTCTTACTTATGTAATATTTGAATTATTACATAAGTAAGATTTCAAGTCAATCTATTTTCTCTTAAATTGACAACTACACAAATAACATCTATAATATTTTTATTACAGCCGTAAGATTTACGGAGGGATTTGAAATGAGCGATTTACCACAGATTTCTGAAGCTGAATTTGAAGTTATGAAAATCGTATGGAAACATGCGCCGATCAGTACCAATGAAATAACAGATAAATTATTACAGACCACAAGCTGGAGTCCTAAGACGATACAGACTTTAATCAAACGTCTCGTAACAAAAGGCGTTCTGACTTATGAAAAACAGAGCCGAGTGTTTGTTTATACCCCAGTCGTGAAAGAAAGCGAATACATCGGCCAGGAAAGCAACTCTTTTCTGGAACGATACTATGACGGGGATATCACTGCCATGCTGTCTGCCTATATAGAAAATGACAGACTGTCTGAAACAGAAATAGACACCCTCCGTTCCCTTCTTTCCAAGAGGTCAAAAAAAGGAGGAAATTAACGTGGCTAATTTTATGATACGCTTTTTAATATGCAATGTATTTATCAGCGGTATCATCGGAATTCTTTTGATAGCCAAGCGGATATTCAAAAACAACCTGTCCAGCCGGATGCAGTATAATCTGTGGTTCCTGCTTCTTGGGTTGCTGGCAGTTCCCTTTATACCGTTCCGTCTCATCGGATTTCCACAAATCTTCTCGTGGCTTGGTAGCTTAAGAAGCTCTCCTGCTTCTGGTACCGCAACCGCTATGGGAGAAGCTGTGGGAATTCATCCGAGCGGAAATACAGACTGGATGAATGACTTCGCACTTTCTGTAAAAAGCGAGACACCATCCATTGCCGGATACATATTGTTAGGGATATGGATTGTAGGCATTTTTGCAATGATTATATTGGTAGTCAAATCCTCGCTCCGCCTACGCACTTTGGAGAAATCTGCACTTCCCCTTCAGAACCCGGAAGTACGCAGACTATATTATCGATGTTTGGAGGAAATGGGAATTCACAGAAATATCCCCATCTACAGTACTGCATTTTTGAAATCTCCGATTATTGTGGGACTTTTGAAACCGTGTATTTATCTGCCGATTCATCTAATCTCTGATTACAACGAATCCGATATGCGGTACATGCTGTTACACGAACTGCAGCACTATAAGCACAAAGATGCTATTGCCAGTTATCTGATGAACCTTACCGGAGTAATATATTGGTTCAATCCTCTTGTCTGGTACGCACTGAAAGAAATGCGTAATGACAGAGAGGTTGCCTGTGACACTCTGTTCTAAAAATGCTTGAAGAGGACGATTATGAAGATTATGGAAATACGCTGATTAACTTTATAGAAAAGGTCTCCTTTTCTCCTTTTCCTTTTGCCGCCAACCTTAGTGGAAACATGAAACAAATGAAGCGTCGCATTATCAACATTGCCTCTTATGAGAAACCAACGTTTTGCAAGAAATTAAAAGGCATGACTGCTTTTATACTGACCACAGTTCTAATAATGGGACTTACACCTTTTATTTCTACATATGCAGCGGACGAAAGTCGCTACCAATGGAAATCTTCCTCTGAAAATATTTCATATGTAGATTTTTCTAAATACTTTGGAAAATACGAAGGAAGCTTTGTTTTATACAATCTTAGAAATGATGTCTGGAGCATACATGATATAGAACATGCTACGCTACGAGTTGCACCGGATTCCACTTACAAGATATATGATGCTTTATTTGGATTGGAAGAAGGTGTCATTACGCCACAGGATTCTTTTATTGCATGGAATGGAGAAAACTATCCGTTTGAAGCATGGAACGCTGATCAGACCTTGCAGTCTGCTATGGCTTCATCTGTGAACTGGTACTTCCAATCAGTGGACGAACAACTTGGTACTGCTTCCGTTTACGATTATATCAAGAAAATCGGATATGGAAATGAAAACATGAGCGGCGATTTCTCCACCTATTGGATGGAATCTTCCTTGGAGATTTCCCCCGTAGAGCAGGTCGAACTGTTGATCAAACTACAGAACAACCGCTTCGACTTTGCCCCTGAAAACATCAATGCAGTAAAAGATGCCATATGCATTTCTTCTTCCGATGCCGGAACATTCTACGGAAAAACTGGAACCGGACGAGTAAACGGACAAGATGTGAACGGTTGGTTTATAGGCTATATCGAAACTGCAGATAATACATACTTTTTTGCTACCAACATTGGTGCTGAGAGCAATGCTACCGGAAGCAACGCTACTGAAATAACCATGTCTATCTTGTCTGACATGAATATATGGAAATAAAAAAATCGGGTAATGGTCAAGCATGCAACAGACCTTTACCCGATTCTTGATTTTGTTAATTTTCTTCTAATGTTTTATAAGGCAGGATATAGTAAGCCGTAGGCTGTTCTTCGCCTGATAAAATGATTTGAACACCATCATCCAACCACTCTATTTTATATTCTCCTCTTGCACCATCATTCGCAACATCCGCCTTAAAAGAAGCACTATAATATAATCCTGGTCTTTCATCTTCTGGAAGCATTTCAAATAACGTTATCTCAAGGTGACTATTTCCAAATGGGAAATCTGGTGTACCTATTTCATCAATCTTCAAAGTGTATTTGCCATCTAGTGATTCTTCTCTAAAAATTTCTGTTTGTCCTGAAACGTTCCATGAAATATTTGTACTATCGTCCCCCGCATTTTGAGTGTTTTCGTATCCACTTGTACCCTTTCCAAGCAGCACGAATGCCAATATAACGGTCTCAATTATCAGAAGTGTTACTAATGTTCTTTGTTTCATTATACACCTGTCCTCCATTATTTTAATGTCCTCGTATATCCAGTTCTTTCAATAGAGAATTTCCGCTTCCCCATGAATATACAATGTAATAACCGCCGTCCTCTATTTCTTCCGAAAATTGTAGTGCCTTATGTTCAATCACCTCAATGGACTGCCCTTCCTGAGTTTCCACCAAACATTCCCATTCATTACTTCTGTAACCTGAATAGTAAGCATCCAATTCTTCCAAAGACAAATCACTTCGAATTAAAATTACTCCGAAATACTGCATCCCATTTCCGTTACCCGTCAGCTTCCCAGCCTGTGACAACGACTCTATCAATTCTGTTTCCTCTGGCAACGGGATTTCACATAATGCCTTTTCCACCTTATAGGCTGTATGGTTATTTATAAGTGGAATTGAAATCACACTGCCTATCAATACAACTGCTGCCAATATTCCAACCAATTTTATTTTTTTCATTTATTCTCACTCTCTTACATCTGTAATATTACCATCATCACCAATATTATCAATCATTCTTTAATTCGGTACTGATAGGCTGGTATCTCCTTAATTCCATCATCAAGGATTTTATTCCCCAAATATTGAAAGCTACCATCATCAGCAAACTTTACCGTAAGTTCATGGGTTATGACCGCATCATCACAAATGACCATATCACACACCGCATCCACTGTTAATGTCACTGTTCCATCCTCATTTTCTTTGATATCAATAACCTCCGGCAGCGAAGTTCCAAAAAAAGTTGGTGCATAGTTAAGGCAGCCTAGTCGTACCCATACGTAAGTCTGATTTTTTTCATCAAATACCGCATATTCCTGAATTTGCTCTGCTGTTACTGGAAGATATTCCATGATCAAACTCTCAAATTCTTCTTTTTGTATTCCATTTGAATAATCCTCGGCATCAAACGCTTTCTGATGTTTCATGGCATACAGATATTCATACATTCCATTATAGTCCAGTTTTTCCATATGGTCAGTATCCCAATTCGAGCATAAAAGATTATTTCCCTGATACCCCAAACCTTGTACACATCTTTCTGACATTTCCCGTTGTTCCTTAGATAATGGCTTTATTCTTACCAGACAGCTTCCGTCAACAATCTCTGTAACCTCCGGTGGTTCCGGAACACATAATTCATAACAAAACCATCCTTTATCTGTATATTTCCACTCCTTTATCCTTGCATAAGAAATATAGGACAATCCATATGTATCATTGGTGTTCCATGTAGCACACGCACTTATTAAATACATGTCCTTTCCATCAAAAATAAATTTATCTCTGCCAATGCCACCATCTGACTGCAACTCGTAAAGCACTATAAAACCAGCTTTCTCTTCCTGACAGTTTTTAAGAAAATCTTCGACTTTTTTATAATTTTCCATTGCTGCATATGCTTTCATCGTTATAACCGGATACCCTTTTTCTTTTATCCGATCCTGCATTTTATAGATTGTCTTATCATCCAGAACCGTATTAACTGCCTCCCCTTTATCTGCCTGAGTATAAATATCAGAAATAAGCTCCAGAATCATTTTACACTCATCCTCTGCTTCTTTTCTTTCCGGCTCATCTATTGGAAGGTCATAACCTTTTTCCCACTGTTCTGCAACATATCTTCTTTTGCATTCTCGTTTTCTTCCGTAGAATCAACATCTCTACTATCCATCAACTGACTATCTGATGTCATATCTTTCCTTATGCATCCACATAACAGGCAACTGATCAGTACAATGAACCAAATACGCTTTTTCATAAATATTGTCCTTTCCATTCAGTCACATTTCCCATATCTCCTCTGCTGATGATGTTCTCGCATTCTTTTCATAAAAAAGTTCCTGTACTTACAATCATCACCAATAGAATCACAAAAATGATTCCAAACTTTTTTACAAACCATTTCATATCTTCCATCACTGTCCTCCGTATATATCATTCCATTCATCTTCAGTTAAACGCGGTGTATGCCATGTAATGTTGTTATTTTCTTCCTCTGAAACAATGTAATTTGATACATACTGGAATCCACCGTCAGATAATGGTCTGACCGTAACATCATGCATATATACATTTGAATCGCCTGCATACGGATATATCACATGAACGTTGAGCGTTATCGTCCCATCCGAATGTTCTTTATACCCAACCACCTCGGAATACGGATATTCTGGATACTCTATCTCATAAAATCCTCTTGGTTTATATTCGTATGTTTGAGTTTGATAATCGTAAATAGTTTTTTTCTGCAATTTATCACTGTCGATATTAAAATATTCCATAATTACATTTTCAAACTCTGTTTTAGGAATATGATAAACTGCACCTATGCCTAAGTTATCATCTGCTACATATGGAAATTTTTCATTATGCAACTTTGGATACAACAAATCAAACATGTCATAGAAATTCAGTTCTCCAAAATCATCCTCATTCCAATCCACTAAAAACATATTATTTAACTCATATCCTATTGGCAAAAGATATTTTTCATTTAATTCCCGACACTTTGCATCCAATGGCAGTATACGAAATGCTACATGCTCTTCTGCAGAACTTAATGTTAATACATACAATTCTTCTGAAAAATAAGTTCCAGAAAACATCAGATATCCATCATCGGTATATCTCCAATAATCGGTTTGATATTCACCCTCATCTTCACTTTTCATAATTCCATCTTTATATCCGTAGTAACATCTTTTCACATGAACCACTCCATTTTCTGTCTGTAAATGATAGACTGAAAATCCTCCCAAACTACTCACTTGGATAATTGTCACTTCTGCTTCTTTCTGGTTCTCTACCGAATCACAAAAATCCATCACACTTTGCATTTGTGTCATATCAACTCGATTTTCACAATCAACTGCCGCATATCCACATTCCCCAAATCTTTCTACAACTTTACGTACTGTTTCCATATCCTTCAGCTTATTTTTTGTTGTGGCTTCCGCATAAATATCTATCGGAATATTTATAAAATTGTCATCCATTCCTTTCTCACTGACAATTTCAATAGGTTCAGAAGATACTGGTTCTTCTGTATTCCCTTTACATCCCGAAATCCCCATCGAAAAACCTATACTAATTATCAGACAACCACTTTTCAAGAACCTGACTATCTTTTTTGACAACATAACCGCTTCCACCTCTTCCTTTTACGTCTTCTACCATGCTGACGATCATAATAGGACGCTCCATATTCTTGTCCGTTGTAAAAACAGAAAACCATCCCAATTCCGTTCCTGTTGTATCTTCTTTTGACGCTTTGATTTCTGCAGTTCCTGTTTTTCCAGCCAATGTAATATCCGTTCTGCGTGCTGCATAGCCAGTACCATGAGGATTGTTTATGACTTCTTTTGTATCCTCCAAAACCATCTGTGCTGCATCCTTTGTAAATGCCGCTGTGATCCAAACGTTCGGTATCGCATCTTCCTTATATGTAAGATATGGTTTTATCATATTTCCTTCATTGCAAAATGCAGAATATATACAAGCCATATGCAAAGGATTTACAAGAATCTGACCTTGTCCATACCCACTATCAGCCAACTGTATCTCTTTCTCAATTTTATCTGTGTTAGAAAACTGCGATTTCGCCACTTTAATATCAAACGGAAGTTCTTCATTGAATCCCAATTTTGTCAATGAACTTTCCATATCTCTTTCACCAATTTTTAATGCCGCCTTGGCAAAATAAATATTGTCTGAATATATCAAAGCATTTTTTAAAATAACTGGCTCATAGGCATGAAGCGTCGTTACATGATAAGACCCCCATGATGAATCTTTCTGCCAGCTCAAACCTTCATTTCCATAATCCTCGTTAGGATCAATCGCCCCCGTTGTTAATCCAATAGCAGCTATGATTGGCTTAAACGTAGAGCCTGGACACCAGACCTGTCGAAAACGGTTATACATAGGTTTTCTTTCATCTTCATTAAGTGCAGTCCATTTTTCATTTGACATTCCCATAATAAAATCATTGTTATCATATGACGGTGTACTGCTTAACGCCAACACTTCTCCTGTATACTGGTTCATAGCAACCGTACAACTCTTATCATCTTTATATTGTTCATATAATTCTTTCTGCAAATCCGAATCTATCGTTAGTTTTATATCTTTTCCATTTTCCACAATCGTGCTTACTACGATTTTTTTCTTATTGCCGTTTGAATCAACAATAGAAATAGCACACCCATTCTGTCCCTTTAATTCTTTTTCAAATAACCCTTCCATTCCACTTTTTCCAATCACACTGTTCGATGTATATCCCTCCCCTGCGTGTTCTTCTAAATCTTCTGCTGTAACGTTTTGAACATATCCCACTAAATGTGCAGCAGCCTCCCCCAGTGGGTATTCCCTTACAGTGATATCTAAAATTTTCACACCTGGAATCTCTAATAATTTCTCCTGTCTGTCTTTCTCTGCCAATGTTTCCTGATCTGGCTCAATCGACATCAGTTTTAATTCATTCACCTTTGGAACTGTTTTTAATGGTACAAATGAATCATCTTTTACCCATTTTGCCGCTAATTTTTTTTCTATATCTTCTGTTTTCATTTCCAATAATTCTGCCAACTGGCTGATAGCATCATTCTTATTCTCTAATTTTCCTGGAACTACGCCTATAGAAGAAGCCACTCCCTCGCCTGCAAGCAAGTGACCATTTCGGTCTATAATCTGCCCTCTCTTAGCACTTGTTGTAGACACTTTTACTTTATCTGTGGAATCCAGTTCTGGAAATATCAAAGAATCATTCCATATCAGCTTATATTTGCCTTTTTCCAGTATAAATGATGCCTTATTTTCAAAAGTAACGTTTCCCGCAACAGTATCCATAGATGTTTCATAACAGATCTCTTTTTGTTCTTTATCATAAGATGTGATATGAACTTTCATATTATCTACATCAATTCCCTCATAAATAGCAGAATTACGTTTTACAAAATCTTCCTGACTGATATTCCCAGATATTCCTGCATCAATCATTTCATACATTTGTTCATATTCTCGATTTGAAATATGAGCCATATATGTTTTAAGAACCTTCTCCGGTGATACATCAGGTACACTTTCATACCATACAAAAAAGGCAACCACAGTTGTAATCAAGCATAAATTCATGAGCCATATAATGTATATCCTGCTTTTTTTCTTTTTTTTCGTCATAGCATCTCCTTTTCTTACAGTTGTAAGATTTCATTTTAAAAAAAATTGTTCTTTCCATTTAAAAAGTTATGTCAAAGCAATCATGATTTCTTTTTTCTGTATATAATATTCCCTTAAATCTTACATCTGTAAGATTTAAACGTCAAGTATTTATTTTACTTTTATTCTAAATAACAAAGCATCTGGCACATCCTAAGAAAGTGCCAAAAACAACCTTAGCAAGCACTGCCTGTGTCATGACACAGGCGAAATTCCCCACACTTTCCTATTGTATATGCGTGTGAATTTCCATAGGGAAGTATCCCTAACCCTCTTTTATTTTTTCTTCGATTTTCCTGTGGAATACCTTGACCTTTCCTGCCGCTTTTGCTACAATCTGCTGTGGGTGATTGCTCCCAAAACTGAATAAAACCTGAAACGAACTGTTGTAAAAATCGAACATTTTACAGCAGTTTTTTTTTGTACCCAAAAGAGAGAAAGTAAGTGGCAGAAATGGCAAGCGAAACCGCACCAATCCGGTGCAATTTTATCTCAGCGATGATGAGCAGTACATCCTCAATACCAAATTCAAAGCATCCGGCATGAAGAGTATGTCTGCTTTCCTGCGCAACAGTAATTTATAAACACCCTTATCTAACTTTAAAAAAATAGCAGAGGTTTTCTCACAATATAGCCAACCTCTGTCATTTTAAATTCATAATAAAAAACTACCAAATAAGCCATCATCAGTCTCAAATCACCACTTTTTGACAACTAGCTATAAATCCATGTTACTATATTCATCGACTCTTTTCAGAAACAGCTACCATTCTAGATGCATCGCTTATACCAAAATGCTTCTTGCGATAATTGTATTCCTCCAAAAATTCATCATACAAAGACATTTTGTATGAATACTCGCCAGCTTTTCTGTTGTATATCCCATTCGGTCGCAATAAGCATCATACTCCGTCTTAATATCACCTGTAGGCACTGGAAGAAATGTTGCTCGTTCTTCAATGGTAAGCTTTGTAAAATCAATAGGAATTGCTTCGACCGCCGTCTTTATCGTTTCCGCCATAAGTGGCTCTGAAATCACTTCCTCTATAGTTTTCACGGCAGCATCAACACTCTGGCTAGTAGTAGTTTCTTCAACTGTTTTAGTAGTAACAGTATTATCCACTTCTTCATCCGACAAAATATACCCTGCCATTTCCTGCTCCTGCTCTTTTTCTCTCATTCCCTCTTCCTTAATACCAGCAAATTCCTCATAAGACAGAATCTCTTCCTTTGCATCATAAAACGTTACATTAGACAAATCCTTAAACCGGATTTCTTCAAGATAATCCATATATTCCCATTTCCACTTATGTGTTACACTAGATAACTCCGACAATGCCTTATCCCAAAGTTCTCCTGCCTTATCAGCCTTTTCACGATACAAAACAACCGCCTGTTCTTTCTCAAACTCTTCCCTTGTCATAATCGGTGCTATAAGTTCTTCCTCAGATAACAAGGCAGCATCTCTGATAAATTGTGTCTCCAGATACTCTACATACTCCCTGTTCCAGTCAGGACGATTCAATTCCACACTGTAATATTTATACTGAATATTATTTCGCTCATATGCAAGCTTCCGTTTCCTCGACAGGATTTCTGCCTTCTTTCGTTCTTCTTCAATCTGCTTTTTCTTTCGGATTGCTTCCTCTCTTGCAGCAACTTCTGCCTTCGCTTTTGCTTGCTCCTCTGCAATCCTTCGCGCCTCATTTACCGCTTCTCTTTCCGTTACAATCTGGGCTATCCGTTCCACAAGCTCCGCTTTGCCATATCCATCACCAAGCTTATTCCCTCGTATTCCCTTTTTCATATCCGAAGTGGCAAAGGTTACTGTTTTATCCGTAACACGGACATTCCAGCCATATATCCCCTTCAGGCATTCTACCATCTGTTCAAAGGAATCTACAGCGGGCAGCATCTTGTCAATAGTGTTACGAATCAATTCCCGATTCGATGTGATGCCGACACCATCGCTGGCATTTTTATTCATAAGCCTCTTTTCCACCCAGTAATTATCCCTGTGCTTCTTGGTAAGCAGATCCACCTGTTCAAACCCATGTCTGATACAGCTTTCCATCACCCACTTCTTTGCATTGTGCATCATCTTTCCAGTACTTTTGTGCTTACAGCCCTGCTTCCATTCACAGGACTTGTCATGCCACTTTTCTTTCCTTCCCTCATACTTTCTGACGGAATTTATCACGATATGAACATGCATATTCTGACTGCCATTGTGGCCATCCGGATGCACCGCAAGCACTGCCTGATGTCCCGGAGCAAATACCGATAACCACTGCTTTCCAAACTCCATTGCCTGTTCCATGGTAATTTCATCTGTTGGATCAAAGCTGATAATATAGTGATGAGCCTTAACATCTTTTACAGCGTTATTCTTGCCATACAGCCGGTTTGTTTCAATGCATTCTGCACCAAAGGTATCTGCATCGCAGTTTACTCCATCTATCAGATAAGAATCTCTCTCCTGTATTCTTCCTTTTTCATCCAGAATCGGTTTATTCGTATACTCATCAAATTTGCATGTCAGATACTCCACTGCATCCGAATAAAATCTGTTCTTCACAGAAATATGCTTTATAATCGCCATTATGCTTCACCATCCTTTAAGCAAACGCTTTCTCGCTGGGTTTCAGATGCTCACGCTGTAAATTGCTATCAACCATGGCGATTACCGCCTGATTATCATCCAAATCACGAACTACCACAGGCATACAGTTAAGACCCGCCCATTTACATGCAGCTTTTCTTCTATGCCCTGCAATCAGTTCATAACCACCATCCTCTCTCAGTCTTGCAAGTGCCGGGACAACCACACCTTCTTTCTCAATGCTCTGCATTAATTCAAAAAGCGCCATATCATTTTCTACCTTAAATGGATGCCCATTAAAATCATGCAATTCCGATAATGGAATCATTCTGATATCGGTTTCCACCACAGCACCATCGTTTTGTTGTGGAAAAGAATACAATTCTTCTTGTTTCTTCATAAAATCAATTACCTCCGATTAAATCAATTATTCTCGCACATTTATCCGAGAACGAAAAAGAGCCGCTTATTTCCAAAATCACTTGAAAATAAGCGGCTTAGACCACTTTGTTACTTTATTGAATTGTTAGTTATTTTTGATGAAATATGAACGACAGATTTTTGTGTTTCCGAACTACACCCTCACAACCACTTGTACGTTTACACCACTGGAAATTGCCTTTTTCTTGTCTTTTCGTTCACTTTGAGAAAACAGGATATGTCGCTCAAAGTGCCTAAATTCAAGGAGTTTCAGGTATTTTTCCTTTGGAGCATTGTCACCGTCTCGACGTGTGTCGTTTGTTAAGTGTTCTGTTTTTAAATCCTTGTACAGCTTTGTACATTCTCAAATAGCCCATAAAATCAAGTATTTTTTAATAGTTCAGACTTTACCGCCTTGTACGTTCTTGTGTTGTATGTCTGCAATGGTGGCAAGTCGGTGGCAATGCCACCACTGAACCATCTGTTATACTAATTCGTTGACCTTTTTCTGTACAGCTGTAGGACTGTAACCCGCAGTCTTCAGGCGGTCAGTTCGTTCCTGACCATTTCCCCAGTCACCCCGAATGACTTCTTTTGCAATAGCTTCTCAACTATCCGTTTATCTAAACTGAATAGCTTCAATTCTTAATGCCTGTCCTACAGTTCCGAGTGTTGCTACTCCATCAGCTTTTGTCCAATCAGTCCAACCACTGTTCTGAATATGTACTCGATATTCAAAGTCACCCTTGAAACATAAACATTCTATACGTTTACTCTCATTTGTTGTGCCGATAACAGTATCTTTGTTTATCGTTCCATAATCAACCCAACCTTTATCCTGTATATGTGCTTTAACACCAATATCCATGCCTAAAGGATTGATTTTAAACGCTTCTAAACGTAAATTATGTCCTGTTATTCCGATAACGTTGTTGCATACAGATTCTTGTAACCAACCTTTGTTTTGTACAAATGGAGTAGCAAGGAATTTAGCAGCCATGATCTCGATCGCTTCAATTTGCAATCCTTTTCCTTTTGTTCCAGCCCAGTTTCCGTTGAATGTCCAATCCGTCCATCCGATGTTTTTCTGGTGGACTCTGTAGATGTACGGCGTATCCTTGCCGGTAACCTTGATTGCTTCGATACGTTTGTTCTGTCCTGTAGTGCCAAGGATTGTGTCTTTGTTAATGTTTTTAAACTCTTTGTCGCCTACATCCTTGATATGCACTACTACGTCTGTTTCTCCGACAGGAATAAGTCGGAACGCTTCGATTCTCCGGTTCTGTCCTGTCGTTCCTGACATACGACCATCAGACTGCCAGCACGCCCAGCCGATGTCACGGATATGTGACTGGTAAGATACCTTACCGTAATGCTGTACGGAGTCCTGAGATGTTCCACCAGATGTTACCTCACCGTCAGAATCCTCTTTTGCCGGAGATGCCGTAGCGATGCCGAATGCATTAAGGATTCCTCTTGCAAGATCGTCAATCTGGTTGTTGAATTTTGTAAGATCGTCTTTATTGGATATAAACCCATTTTCTAATAATCTGTAGCTATATCCTTTCGTTGCTGATCTGTTTACATTAGCAAGATTTGCACGTCCTACGATCTTGTTTGCGCGTCCCGGGAAGAATGAGCCAATGAAATTGGCAAGCGCAGTATCATACTGATCTGGGTTATATCCTTGCTTAATAATTACATGACCACCCTTCGCCGATGCTGATCCGCTGTCCATGTGCAGTTCTAAAATCTGCCAGTCCTTCGGGATGTTGAGTGACGTGATTCCTCTGTCTGCATACCAATTTCTGCTCGTATCTCCAAGTGTAACATTGCTTCCTCCGTATGCTACGATTCTGCTCGCAAGTGCTCTTACTCTTTCTGCCTCCGTGAATCCGTATCCCACTGCTCCAGAATCTCCTGCTCCGTGTCCGGCGATTAAAAATAAATGTGCCATATTTTGCTCCTTCCTGTGCGATGTCGCACACAAACAATAAGAGGACGATTATTCGCCCTCTGTTACTCTTCTTTATTTACCTGTTTGATTATCTGGTTAACGTATGTACTCAGTCCAGCCACAAGAATTCCCTGTACAATTGCCGTAAATACTGCCATTGCTACATTCTGTACGCCAGACAGACTGCATGTAGCAATCACATAGATTCCGCAGATTACAATCCCAATCACTCCAAGAATGATAGGAATGTATTTGTCTGCTACCGTCTGTGACTGTTTCAGTCCCATTCCGACAAAGTAGAGTACAATCGCTACTACTACAAGTTCTGGTTTCACATAATTTAAAATCTGTTCCATCATTAATCACCTTTCTTTTTTTATATGTAATTCTTCGATTTCGTGCATCATTTTTTCGATAGACGGATTCCCATCCCCCATGTTCATATAGCATTGATACATCTTTTGGAAATTGCTATATGCATGAGATGGAATATCTCCAATCGTCATGTACTTATCGTGATATTCAATCAGCTTGATCATCAACAACATCTTTGTTCCTTCTGAATTTGCATCACGATCTTTTTTCTGATTTTTCAGTAACCAAATCACGTACCCCATAAAGGCGGTGACAATGATTGGTAACACAATCGTGTATGTTGAATAAATAAACTGTTCCAATGGTCTGTTGTCCTTTCTGTACGCAGAAACAACCACTTCTGACGTTATATAATCGTCATATAGCGGTTGTTTTCGTGTATGTGATAATTTCCTTGTCTGTTGATTACTCTGCTAATTCAGAGCAATATTGCCATAGTCTGCACATCCTTTCTGAATAAAATTTTTATGATTAACTGATAAAACATCAGTTATCACCTCTTTGCATAATAAAGGACAAACTATTGTTAGCCTGTCCTTAAACTTTATACAATGCACTTTCTATGATTATTTTTAACATTTGCTCTTGATACCTCTGCATATATCATAGTTGTTGCAATGTTTACATGTCCTAAAACCTGTTGTACCTCTTCAACAGGCATTTCTCTATCCAGTCCATCAGTTGCCGTTGTGTGCCTGATCAGATGCGGATACAGCCGCCTTTCTAAATACCTCTTGTAACTAATAATGTTCCACCACTTAATCCTGACGGTAATCCTGTCAGCTTTCCTCCAGAAACATCGAGAGTAATGTTTGTTGATGTTGGCGAACCATAATATGCTGATTTATAATAGTTTGTGCCATTGAAAGCATACATTGTTGTATTATTAGAACCGCCCCACTGTGATTTTGTAGTCTCATAAGCGTAACCGTATGCTTTGATTACACCAGATGCTGTCTTAAAAGATACTGTTGGATTTGTTACATCTACAAGATACGCTTCACAGTTGTTATTGCCACCTGATGCAGTTGCTTCATATGAGCCCGTCACACCAAGAATAGAAACACCTTTCTTGATATTGGAAGCAATAATCTTTGCCTGTTCTGACTCACTGATAGCAACTTTCCCTGACCCATCGTGATATCCTTGTGGGATTGTATACGCACCATCTTTTGTGCTGATTTCGCCTGTCACAGCACCATTGTTCAGCATAGAACCTGTCAGTTTTCCGTCTTTTCCATAGGCAGTTTTACCGGTTAAGATATCTGGTGCAGTAGCGGTAGCATCTGATGTATCTGTTCCTGAAGAAGTTCCTTCCTGAATCTTCACATAATAGTAACCATCTTTCAGCCCGTCATCGGGATAAGCACTTGAATTATCCGAAGAAACATATCCAATGAAGCTTCCTTTTCCTTCTGTATAGGTATCACCGATATCTAATCTGTAATAATTATCCGTAAAACCAGTTTCATATGAATATATATTTTGTAACCGATACACAGATTTAGGATGTGTGTCAGCACCTTTCCCTTTAATGTAGCTAAATCCATTCCCTAACGAACCTGGATCTCCTTTCAGCAGAAAATATCCGTCATCTGCTACAATATAGTTACCATATTTATGATAAGAATAATCAGATGGTGCTGTTGTTCCAAGATGTGTTGTTGTAACATCCCATACCTTTCCAATATGCTTTTTCCAGATATATTTACCATCACCGACATCCTCAAGCGTACCAACAATTTTTGCACCAGTTTTATCGTGAGCAATTTCACCACTTATCAATTTGTCTGCGGTTACCGTATCCTCCGTCAAATCAAGTAATACCTTACCGGCATATTCCACTTTATTTACACTCACGCTCTATTACCCCCGTTATCCAATGGTTACTGTTGTTCCACCTGCCGCATTCTCGGATTCAACATATGGAATCTTTGCAACAGTTACCTGAGACAAACAGTTATATCCTTTATCTGGAAGAATAGTCTGCTCAGTATTTGACGGTGTTATTACTTTGGCCTGAGGCTTCATTCCCTCGCTACCGGACATTTCTCCAACTACTCCAAGGATAGTAATGCCCTCACGAATGTTTTTAGCAACAAGTTTTGCTTTCTCTGTTGTATCAATCGATACTTTTCCAGATCCATCGTGATAGCCTTGAGGAACAACATAATCTCCATCAAGTGTAGTGATAGTTCCAGCTACTGCTCCATTATTTGGCATGGTACCAGTCAGTTTTTTTCCTCTTACATATGAAGTTTCATAAGTCATATTCTCTCCCTCATATGAAAAAAACTGTTCACACATATTATTTTCCAGCCTTAATGCACCATCAAGACCGTTTAACTGGTCAAGACATACAAGAAGTGTCTTTTTTACTTTTGCCGTCTTTATCGCAAGATCAACACCATATTTCAATGCCAGATTTACGCTGTCTGACGAATACACTCCTATTAACTCCGTATTGATTTTGACCGGATTTTTATTATTTTCTTCCAATCGGATTTTCTCGTCATCAGCTATATTTTCAAGCACCTCGTTAATAATATTTTCTACCGACTGATACTTAAACACAACCGGATATTTTTCACCCTCCATCACATAATTTCCTTCTGACAAAACAATT
>ENA-OOXT01000549-OOXT01000549.1-human-gut-metagenome-genome-assembly--contig:-NODE-549-length-27984-cov-4.869097_pt1 | contig 27984 bp, 10 predicted proteins | sample MGYA00241590_ERZ501349 | MGnify/ENA primary metagenome ERZ501349 (study PRJEB25962, sample SAMEA2042838) | human gut metagenome | biome: human gut; feature: human-associated habitat; material: faeces...
AGTTGTCGATGGTCAGGCTGTTAGCATCCTTCTGGAAGATGTTGCCTGCTTTAGCTTCGCTTGCACCGCCAACGAAGTCAGCGATTTCACTGCCGGTGAATTTATATTTCTCCCATTCGGAATCGCCGTATACATAACCATACTTCTCGTTATTCCAGGAAGCACCGTTTGCCAGAGTCAGGTTCATGGAACCGCTCAGGCCTGCATCTTTTTCTGCATCGAAATGTTTGTATGCAACGCCAGTCCATGCGGAATCCTCGGTGGTCAGCTTCAGGTTGATAACAGATTCCTTGCTGTCGCTCGCAAATTTCTGGCCTTGTTTGCCGAAGAGACCTGCATTACCCTTAACGGTAACGGTCTTGCCCTCGCCGCCAACATTAACGGTACCCAGAGCTGCGCCCAAAGCATGGAAGCCATAACCGTCCTCATTGCTGTTGTTCTTAACCTCGATATCGGCAGCGCCCAGGTTAACAGTTGCACCGTCTGCTGCTACAACACCGGAGCCGTGAGCTGCAATAGTAGTCTTGCCGTCAACGGTTACGCTTGCACCTGCGCCGTTAGCGTTGATGCCGGCAATATTTCTCCAGGAGGATTCGCCCAAGGTAGTGGTGTTCTGACCTTTGATAACGTTATCAAGAGCCCACTCTTCGCCGTCCTTAGCCATCGTCAGATCGCCATGCAGCTTAATTTCGGCATTGCCGTTAGCGTTAACACCGTAAACATTGTTATAGCCATGAGCCTTAATAGCGGTATTGCCGGTAACCTCTACCACAGCCTTCTCGCCTGCGCTCTTAGCATAAATGCCGATTGCGCTGCCTTCACCGATCAGCGGGTTGCCGCTGCTGGTCTTACGGCTGTAGGTATTATCAATGTTGATATCCAGAGTGCCTGCAGTAATGCTTGTTTTGCTGCCTGCAATGCTGTTGTCAACACCGCGCAGCGGAATTCTGTTGTTCAGAATACCTGCATTCTTATCAGGCGGAACAGTCTTGCTGTCCAGAGCTACGTTCAGCTTCAGAGTCTTGTCTGCAGCATTGATTACCAGATTTTCAACGCCTGCAGCGTTCTGTACAGCCGCACCGCTGATGATGAAGGAGCCTTCCCAATCCGGATCCTTTTCCTTATGAGTCATCTGGTTGATATTAATGCTTGCGTCCTCAGCAAATACATAGGACAGGTCCTCCTGCTGTACTGCGCTGAATACGCCCTGCTTTTCACCGGTGATAGCATCGGTAAAGGTAGTCTTTTCACCACCGCCCGGATTTACAGTTTCTTCTTTGGTGTAGCCCTTACCGGTATCCTTATTGAATTTAATGGTATCAACCTTCATGATTTTGTCGCTTGCGGTCAGGCCGGCAGCGATCTTAACAGAACCGTTCAGGTTGTTTTCACCGTTCACAAAATTGCTGTAGGTCAGCTTGCCTGCCAGTGCGTTCAATACGTTGGCAACGCTGGCATCATTTTCCATAGCAATGCCGGTGCTGTCGGTAATCAGGCTAACTGCGGAGCCTGCTGCCGCACTCTTGATAATGGTGTCGCCTGCTGCGTAGTTGCTTGCGTTTTCACCATTGCCGGTATGAGCATAGAAAATGTTGGTGTTGCCGCTGTAATTATCAATGGTCAGGTTATTGCTGTCCTTTTGGAAGATGTTGCCTGCAGCAGCTTCGCTTGCACCGCCTGCCAGCTTAACTACATGGCTGCCTTCAAATGCTGCATTGGTTTTGCCCCATGCCTCATTGTTCCAGGTTGCGCCGTTAGCAAGATACAGGTTAACGATACCCTTGAACGGGAAGCCGCTGGTACCAAGATCCTTTGCAAAAGCTGTACCTGTCCAGGAAGATTGCTTGTCAGCCAAACCGATATTAACAATGCTGTCGGTAACATCCATATCGAAAGCTTTATTAGCTTTTTCTCCATAAGCACTGATGTTGCCTTCAATTACGGTAGTAGCAGTGCCTGCTGCGTTCTTGTCAGCATTCATGTTTACATTCACAACGCCGCCATCAGATTGCAGAGCGTAGAATTCCTTGCTGTTGTTCTTCGCAATTTTAATATTGCCACCGCCGACAGAAACAGTAGAGCCGTTTCTGATAGCAGTAATCGCATTACCGTTATGAAGATTGATGTCAGCCTTGCCGTCTACAGTAATAGCAGAAGTTTTGGCACCAAAATCAACGGCATTTTCTACATACAAGCCGTTGATGCTGTCAAACTGTTCACTATCAGCTAAGTTTAAATCACCATGGATAGCAACGCTGCTGCCGTTAGCTTTTACATAAATGCCATAAGCATTAGACATAGAAGAAAGCTTCATGTCAACATCAGCATTGATATCAACATTACCCTTAGTTACTTCCATACCGGAACGTTCTTTGAAGTCATTCGTACAGTTCTTGATTACCAGCTTGTCAGCCTTGATGGAGGTTGTGCCTTCAACTGCTTGCTTGAACAGAGGCACAGCACTAGTATAGTCACCTTGTTTAGCCATCAATACCAGCTGGTTGTTGCCTGCATCAATGGTCAGCGGTGCTTTTACTTCTACAGCATTTTTAGCTGCAGCGTTAATCGTAGTGTTAGCACCGAATACATACTTGCCGTCCTGAATGTTGCCTGCATATTCGGTATCAGTTGCAGCGTCACCGGTCAGAGCAGTAGTAAACTCTGTCTTAGGCGGAACAACAGGAGTTTCGGTAGGATAGCTGCCTTTGCCGTCCTCTTTGCTGAAGGTAATGTCGCCGGTCTTCAGTGCTGCGGAGGAAGCAGTCAGGCCGTCGGCAATCTTAACATAACCGGTCAGGTTGCTTTCGCCGTTTACGTAGTTGCTGTAGGTCAGCTTGCCTGCCAGTGCGTTAAGTACGTTGGCTACGCTGTCCTTGTTATCCATAGCAACACCGGTGTTATCGGTAATCAGAGAAACAACGGAATCCTTCTCTGCATGCTTGATAACGGTGTCGCCTGCTGCGTAGTTGCTTGCTGCTTCACCATTGCCGGTATGTGCGTAGAAGATGTTGGTGTTGCCGCTGTAGTTATCAATAGTCAGGTTATTGCTGTCCTTTTGGAAGATGTTGCCTGCTTTTGCTTCGCTCTCACCGCCAACCAGTTTTGCTACATGGCTGCCTGCCCATTTTTCGCCGACCTTAGGATTCTTAATAATCTTGTCAACAACCTCGTTATTCCAGGTTGCGCCGTTTTGCAGCCACAGGTTTGCCACACCGGTAAAGGTCAAGTCACCTTGAGCTACGCCGTCACCATAGCTGTTTTGAACAACACCGGTCAGACTGGATTTATCTGTAGTAAGGCCAAGGTTAATTTCGCTCTTGGTGCCATGAATATCAGAAACATTCACTGCGCCGGTAGTAACACCAATGTTACCCTTGATGGTTACATCATTCTTATCTGCGCCGGTAACATTGCCGTTTTCATCTTCAACGACGTTCATGTTAACTACGCCGTTTTCAGCTCTGATAGCAGAATAGCCAACAGTTTGTCCTTCCTTAACAACAATGCTGCCGCCCTTAACGGAAATCTTGCTGCCGCCGGCATTAGCAAACAGGCCGTTGGCATTGCCTTGGAAGGCTACATTACCGTTAACGGTAATAGTGCCGCCCTGGGTTTTTCCCATGCTGCTGGTTGCGTACAGGCCGCTTGCACCGTAGTAATCATTGCCGCCATCGTTGCCTTCAATATCCAGCTTTACATCGCCGTTTACAACAACGTCGCCTTTGTTATAAATACCGATAGTATCAGCATCGCCGTTAGCAGTAATATCCAGCTTGCTGTCAATAGTCAGCTTAGCATTCTTATTGGTAACGTTGATACCCTTCAGGCCGCTGCCTGTAACAATATCCGTACCGGTAAGCTCCATCTTTAAGGTATCAGCCTTAATAACAGAATTATTTTTAATGTTGACTTTGATGCCTGAACCAATTTCTTCTACATCCTTAACAACCAGAGTCAAGGTTTTTCCTGCTGCGTCGATAGTTACATCTTCGCCCAGGTCAATAGCATATTGGTTGGTAATCTTGGTATCCTGAGTAAATTTGTATACTCCGTCCTTAATTACATCTTTATACGCCTCGTCCGCAAAATCCATACCGGTAAGGGTTTTGGTGTATTCTTTTACAGTCGGTACTTCGGGATTAACCGCACCGGCATTATAAGAACCCTTGCCATCTTCCTTATTGAAGCTGATATCACCGGTCTTCAGTGCTGCGGAGGAAGCAGTCAGACCGTCGGCAATCTTCACATAACCGGTCAGGTTGTTTTCGCCGTTTACGTAGTTGCTGTAGGTCAGCTTGCCTGCCAGTGCGTTCAGTACGTTAGCTACGCTGTCCTTGTTATCCATAGCAACGCCGGTGTTATCGGTAATCAGGGAAACAACGGAATCCTTCTCTGCATGCTTGATAACGGTGTCGCCTGCTGCGTAGTTTTCAGCTGCTTCACCGTTGCCGGTATGAGCGTAGAAAATGTTGGTGTTACCACTGTATTTATCAATGGTCAGACTGCCGCTGTCCTTTTGGAAGATATTGCCTGCTTTGGCATCAGCTTCACCGCCGACAAGCTGGTTCAGGCTGCTGTTATGATAATTATAATCGCCTTTTCTTTCATTGGTCCATTGCGCACCGTTGGCAAGCAGCATATATACTTCACCGGCACCGTTATCATTGAAAATGGTACCTTTGAAATAGGATTTGTCGGTATTCATGCCCAAGGTCAGAATGCCCTGATCCTTTTGCTGATCCTTAACCAGAATATTGCCTTCAACCTGTACATCACGGCTGCCTTCTGCCGCAACAATGCCGCCGTCCTGCAGCTTGGAATTGATAGACAGCTCGCCGCCGCTGACAACAGCTGCACGTCCCATAGCCGCCTTAATTGCGCCGCCGCCGATATAAGCGGTAGGTGCCTTGTCGATATCGTAAGAGGAGTTACCGCCTCTTACGGTAATAACATCGCTGTCATTGCCTACATACAGGTCAACCATACCGGAAATCTTCAGGTCGGCACTGCCTGTGTTTTTCCATACCTCAATAGCGTTTTCAATCTGAGGCTGGCTGGAGTGGAATTTTACAGCGTTTTCCCAACCGTCGGCATTATTGATGGTCAGGCTGGCAAGTCCCTTGCCGTCGCCGTAAGAGCCCTCCTGGTTAGTACCTGCAACGTAAATACCGCGCAGCTTGCCTGCACTCAAAAAGCTGCCTTTAGCAGAAAGCTCCATACCCTTAACGTTGTTGATTACCAGATCGGCAGAGCTAACATGAATAGCGTTCGGACTTACAGCCCTTACGTTATTAACTCCTTTAGGTTGGTCGACATTCAGTGCCAGATCAAGACGATGGCCTTGCATATCAATGGTAACCGGTTTGTTTCCGGCTATATAGATACCGCCAAACATCGGTGTCCAATGGTTAAAATCCTGGTCCGATGCATTAGGCTTTAAGGTTACATCCTCATTAAAGGTGTAGGTGTGTGTTTTGGCATTATACACACCTGCTTCTTTCCAATATGTACGCACAGCGCTGCCATATTGGTTACTTTCAGTAATAGCCTTGTCATGCACGCTTGCTGCAAATGCATTATTAGCACCTAAAACAGCTGCGGCAACGGCCAGTGCTAAAAGAGCTTTTCTCTTCTTTTGACTAAGCTTCAGCATATAGTCCTCCTTATCAAAAAATCAGGAAAAAGCAGAAACAACCACTGCTTCTGCTAACCCCTCTGCGCAAAGTCATTCTCCGCGCAGTTTATATAGAAACCGGCCAGGCTGCTTCTCATCAGCGCAGCCTGCGATTTCATAACAAAATTATTCAGCTTATCATAAACACGCTGCGTTCATTTCAGCGCTTTGATAACCTCGTCGGTAAGGTCCTTGCCGCCTGCTACCATAGCATTCATATTTACAACACTGTCAATATTGTTTGCTTTAGCTACGTCAAGAATAGTTTTGTTGATTTTTCTTTGTACAGGAGCCATCTTCTTCTGTTCAAAGTCTGCCAGCTGCTTGCTGAGCTTTTCAGCCAGCGCTTGCTTTTCAGCATCGCTCATGTTAGCAGATTGCTTATTGAACTCTTCCTGCAGGCGAGTTTTTTCCTGTGCTACGGATTTGGCGATTTCGGTAATTCCCGGATAGCTGTTCAGAACTGCATTAACATTAACAACACCTACAGGTGCGGCAAACGCGCTGGCACTGATACCTAAAGCCATAACAGCGCTCATCAGTAAGGTCATAAGCTTCTTTTTCATTTCTGCCACTCTCCTTATTTAGCCCAAACGGCTTCCATAATGTTGCCGTATTGTGCTTCCATAAATTTAACTGCTTCACCCATGATAGCGTTTACCAAAGCCGGGTTGAAGGTGGTGTTTTCGGCGGTAATGCATGCGTTCAGCATGAAGTCGCCTCTCTCGGAAACGGTGAATTTGAACGGACGAACGTTGTTGTTCATGTTGTTGATAGCACCGGCAAGTACTTTCAGCTTTTCTTCATCGATTACCTGCGGAGCGATTTGCACCTGCAGCAGCATATAAACGCTGTCGTCCATCAGCAGAGCCATCGGCAGCAGCTGACCCTTAACTTCCATGCGGCTGCGGAAGATAGTGGTATGGTGCTCGTCCTCCAGCTTTTGGATATCGAAGCATTCGATTTTATTGTCCGCCAGGAACTGAGTCATCTTCTCGATTTTGTTTTCCATTTCGGTTACTTTAGTTTCTTCTTTAGTAGCTTTTGCCATGATAAAAATCTCCTTTACGTCATCAAAAAAGTTTTTATATGATACGGAGCAGAGCTTACTGCTCCGTATATAACATGATTAATACTCAGCTTAGAAGGTGTACTGCATGCCTACTACGAAGCTTCTGCCAGGCATAGCATACCAGCTGTCGGCACCGCCGCTCCAGATAACGTCTGTGTGCTCAGCCCACAGCTTGTTGAAGATGTTGTCTACTTTAACGTAGAACTTAGTCTGCTTATCAGCTGTGTAATTAAGAGCAAGGTTGTAAACGCCATACTTATCGGAAGGCCAGCCCTTAACGCCTTCCTTCATGCCGCGTTTATCACGGATGAAGTAGAAGCCGTCGAAGGCAGCACTGAATTTATCCTTGTCATAATATACACCGAAGGTTACTTTGTCCTTAGGTGCATAGCCCTGAGTAAAGCTGTCCTTTTCATCATAGAACAGATGTGCCCAGCCCAGCTTAACAGTTACAGCATCGCTCAGACGAGCATTGTACTGTGCGTTCCAGCCGCGGGAAATACCGCCTATGCTGTTCTGATACTGGCCATAGTTCGGATCGTCCTTGTCGGTGGTGCTGTTCATAGTCATGCCAACACCGGACTTGGTTTCGAACCAGCTCAGCATCATGTAATTATCAGGTGTAAATTCGTGGTTGTAACCGATAGATGTTGTACGGCCTTCGGAAGCACGCAGGTCTGCATTACCGTATTTATGGTCATACAGCTGTGTCAGGCTCGGCAGAATGTAGTAATCGCTGCGGCCTGCATACAAGGTATCCTTCTCGGTAATATCCCAACCCAGCTTATAGCTGATGGAGTTATGGCATTCATAGCTGTCAGGTCTGTCGTGACGAATACCGCCGGATAAGGTTACATGCGGCACAAGCTCCCAATCACCCTGCAGGAACAGAGAAGTATTGCTGGTTTCCTTGTGGTTAGTATTATCCTTGCCCTTGCTGTATTCGATACCGCCGACCATGGTATATCTGTCGGTCTGATATTTGAAGTTATCGCTGTACAGCTTGTATTCCAGATTGCTTGTAATTGGCTCGGAAATATCAGTATCCTCTCCGCCCGGCTTATCCCATGAGGATTTTTCTTTGGTTGCACGATACATCAGAGAATTGCTCCACTGATCGTTAATCTGCCAATCATGCTTCAGAGTTACGCTATTGCTGTCGTACATGCCTACATAATGACCGCCGTATACCAGGTCGGTACCGCTGAAGTTGGAGCCGATGGTTTCATAGTTCAAGGTCAGCTTATTGGCATCGTTGAATTTATACTCAAACTTAGCACCGCTGCTCTTGGTATTGCTCTGACCCGGCCATTCCTTACCGCTGCCGTCCTTGCTGGTGCCGGAAATGGTTCTGTCATGGTAAATATTGTAGCTTACCTTGTCTTTGGCAGCCTGAGTATTGAATTTATAGGCTTCCTTGCCGAAGCTGCCCTTAGAAATATCAATAACGGTTTTTGCACCTTCAGGTCTTCTGGTGATGATGTTGATAACACCGCCCTTGGCACCGCTGCCGTACATGGTAGCAGCACTGCCGCGCATAACCTCGACGCGCTCGATGTTATCCATATTGTTCATGAGTGCGGCAAACATATAACCGCTGCTGCCTGCGCCCTTGAAGTCGTTAACACGCACGCCGTCAACCAGGATAACAACGTCCTTGCTGCCGTTGATACGGATACCGCTCATGTTGGCATTCAAGCCGTTGGAGCCGTAATCCAAGAACTGGACGCCTGGAACGGTACGCAGAACCTCTTCCACGTTGTCCATGTGCATCTGCTCGATTTCTTCACGGCCGACAACGCTCATATCTGCCTTAGCCTTCAGGATGGATTCCTCCATGCGGGAAGCGGTAACAACGATAGGTACCAGCTCAAAGCTCATTTCGTCAAAATCTGCTGCGGTCGGCTCCGGTGCATCGTAGCTGGTTACGGTTTCAACATATTTCGGCTCGGAATGCTCTGCAACAGCAGTAGTTTCTTCTGCTTTCTGCACTGCAGGCTGAGCATTAAGAGTCTGCTCCTGTGCAGCGATACCCGGCATAGCGTCGGTTTTTACGTTAGCAGCTGCGTTTTTCTGAACCTCTGCCGCATTACCTGCAATGAACTGTTCAGCCTCTGCCTGACCGGCAATTTCCTGCTCATGCTTCGGCAAACGGTCAAGTGCAAAGCGCAGGCCGCCGCTGAACTTCCAGTCATGCTCATAATCTGCACCGTAGCTGCGGGAAACATCAAAATATGCGCTTGCGTTAGGCTTAATATTCAAGGTAGTGCCAAGGCTCATTTCAGCCCATGTTCCCTTAGTTTCTACAGAGGTAGTCTTGCTGCCGCCGTCCTCTGCGCTGTAGCTGCCGGTGATATCGCCGGAGAACTCATGTGCCAGACCGAAGCGTGCATAAACAGAGCCCAGGCGACCGGTTTTGCCGAGTTCTAAGCCCAGACGACCAACCAAGCTGTTGTAGTTGCCCTGGTTAACGTCCAGAACTTCACCGCCGTCGGTTACGGCCGCAAAGTTTCTGCCGCCCAAGTGTGCCCAGGTCAGCTGTGCCTGAGGCTCAAGGTAGCTCTTATCTGTACCGATACGTTTTGCCAGACTTGCGGTAGCACTGTAGCCGCGGTTTCTGTAGGTACCGTTCAGCTCGGTGCCGATGCCGTTGTGTACGCTGAACTCGTTGCGTACGCTGCCGGCCTTAGCTACGAAGTCCAGATGAGCGCCGTCGCCCAGGTCCTTGGAAGCATACAGGCCGAAACTGTACAGCTTGTTGTCACCGGTATTGCCGCCGATATTGCCGAAATCGTCATCGGTATAGTTGTAGCTGGAGCTGCCCTTCTGATAATCAATAGCAGCGCCTGCAATCCAGCCGTGGTCATACATACGGTCAAAGCCAACCTGTGCACCCCAATAGCTGTTGCTCAGATCAACCGCATTTGCATTGTAGGTATCCTTGCCACCGTAGGTCTTAGCCCAGATGCCATCGCTCTCCATATGCGCACGCAGCAAATCGCCGCGATAAATTACGTTCGCAGCATTATCACGCCAGGAAAGCATTGCGCTGGTGGTTGCCGCTCTTGCGCCCTTCATCAGTGCGGTTTCGTAATCGCCGGTAATATTGATACCGCTGCCGCCGACAAAGCTGCCTACGCCACCGTTAGCACTGTCAAATTTCATATCACCGATCCAACGGGAAATACTAGAAGCAGTTAAGCCGGAGGTAATCATAGTCTTACCGGTCAGGTTTTCGTCAACACCGGCATTGCCATAGTAAATCTTCTGGCTCAATGCCTTGAAGGCTGCTTCTACAGCGTCCTGATCATTAGTCTTGATGTTCTTGCTGCTTGTTGCCGCAATCAGCATAGAACCCTTATCTGCTTTTTCAACAGTGAAGTTGCCGCCCTTGTAATCGCTTACATCGGTACCTGCATTATCATGGTCATAGCTTACGATATGAGTACCGCCGAAGCTGCCTACGGTAACAGCACCGGCATCGGGAGCCATGCTGATAAAGCCGTTAACGGGAATTTCTACTTCCTCGTTATTGCCGCCGTTCGGATTGATATATTTAATAGTCTTAGCAACACCCTTGCCGCCCTTCAGGCTGTTTACATAGGTTGCGTCGGTGCCGTTATTATTCCATACACCGCCGGAAAGAGTCAGGTTCAGCTCAGCATCGGCATTTTTATGCGCGCCGGTCCATACCGCACCGTCAGTAACAGTCAGGTTAACAGTGCCGTCGTCACCGACAGCCGCAGCTGCCGCACCCGGCTTCACAATGCTGCCCATGAATTTGCCATCAGCAACAGTCAGGTCGATTTTGCCGCCGTTAGCAACAGTAAGATTGCCCTCTAAAGAGCCCTCTTTATATTTGCCGTCGGCATCCATGTTATCCTTATTGATGTTAACTACGGAAGCGTCACTGATAATATTGCCCTTGATAACGCCATTGCCCAAGGTAACCTCAGCGCCGTTTGCTGCCTTAACAGCATTCTCTGCCGCAGGCTTATCGCTGGCAGCATCCTTGTTGATATTGGTAATACCCGTGCTGATAACCTTACCGCCGTCAGCAACGATAGCATCCTCTTTTGTGGTCAGATGCAAAGTGCGGGAAGTAATGTCTACAGTATTGCCGTTGGTAACAATGCCCTGTTTAGCATCCAGAGTCAAAGCAGTATCTGCTGCCTTAACAGTAATGTCGGCAGCTGCATCGATAGCAGTACCGTTCTCTACGTCAATTTTGGTAGATTGGGTAAATTTATAGGAGCCGTCCTCCTGACGGATATTGGCAGAGGTATAATCGCTGTCTGCAGAAGTACCGGTCATGCCGCTGGTGATTTCCGCAGTATTCTGCTCGCCCTCCTGCGGCTTGGTGTAACCGCCTTCACCGGTTGCCTCGTTAAATTTAATCATACCCTTAGCTTCAGCAGTAATGCTGGAGGCAGTCAGGCCGGAAGCAATCATAACAGTACCGGAAAGATCTCTTTCGTTATTCACATAACCGCTATAGGTCAGCTTGCTTGCCAAAGCATTGAGTACTGCTTCAACCTCATCACCGTTTTTAAGGTCGATATTTTTATTATCGGTTGCCAGGGTAACATTAGCACCGGCATTCGCATGCTGAATAGTCACATCACCGCCGATGAAGTCAGCCTTTTCCATGCCTTTATTATTGTGCTTATAAACGATGGTATTGTAGCCGCTGTAATTTGCAATATTCAGCTTTACATCACTGTTCTGGTAAATAAAGCCGCTGTTAGCAGACTTTTGGCCGCCGACAAGCTTATTAACATAAGATACGCCGTCAAAATTATCATAGCTCGGCTTACTGTATGCCGGCATGTGGCTGTAATCCAGACCGTCTACACGGGAGGTTGCTTCATGAGTCCACTGTGCGCCGTTGCTCAGCCAAACATTAACCTCGCCTGCATGGTCGGTGCCTGCGTTATCAATAACACCCTTCCAGGTAGACTCCTTAGTAGTCAAACCGATATTAACACGGCCATCCTGATATACGTCAGGCTTATCGGTACGCTCAGAACGCTTCAGAGCGATAACGTTGCCGATAATATTGGTTGTTTTGCCTTCGGCAGCTACGAGATTTTCGTTTTCAAGGGAATATTTATCCTTGCTGTTATTGGTATCAATAACGTTGATGTTAATGGTACCGCCGTAGCTGGCCATAGCATAATATGCTTCCTTAAAGCTGCCGTCCTCATTTCTTTCGTCAGACGGAGTTTCGATTTTGATAGAGTCGCCCAGCAGACTGATGGTTGACAGCTTGCAGCCAAGCATTTTGTCATCAGTTTTTAAATAGGTATTCGTCTGTACCGCAGTACCGCGTACAGCCACATCCACATTACCGTTTACAGTAATGCTTGCGTCATATCCGCCGACGCTGAAAGCGCTAGGCTGCCAACGTGCACCGGTATAGTTAACGTCCGTCGGGTCCATAGAGGTTACACCGCCGGGACCGATATTGCCGTGAACGTTTTTAGTAATAATACCCCAAGGACTGTTGGGGTCATCCTTGCGCATCTTCACGTTGCCGTTGATAGTCAGCTCAGTGCCGCCTGCTGCGCCGACACCTACAGAAGCATAGGCAGAATAAGCAGTAATATCCAGATTACTGTTTACTACAACCTTACCGCCGCCTGCTTCCAGGCCGGTTACACCTGCAAAATCATTTTTTCTGGTGTTGGTCTGGTATAAGTGCAGCGTACCCTTATTGCCATCACTGTCAACGTTATTCAAAACATAATCATAGCCATCATTATCCCTATCGGTCATAATGGCATCCTTATTTTTTACGGTAAAGGTGTGGTCCTTACCCTGAAAATCATAGGTAACGGTGTTGCCGTTTTGTACAACTGTATTACCGTCACCGCCGATAATTGCCATATCACTTTCAGCATTACCGGTAAGACCCTTGGTGTATTCCGCAGCCCAGACAGGTGATACGGTAAAGCATGATGTGCATACTGACATCAAAACGCCGGCAGCAAGCAGCTGCCATCTTTTTTGTTGATAACTCCTCATACTCTCACTCCTTGCAATATGATTGCTTAAAAATATTTTTTATCTATAAAAAACAAAAAAGATTAGCACACACTAATAACGAAAGGAAAATTTTGCAATCAAAATGCCCAAAAATTCCCTCTCATTAAGTGCGTCTAATCTCGTAGACCCTTAATATGTACAATCAGTCAGTACCCTGGCTTAAGATCATTGCCACTTTATCCCTTGGTAAGAGGTTTAAGCAACAGCTTAACGACAAAGCAGCTCTCTTTCACAGTTGCGGAACAGCGTCGAAATCACATCAGACTTCCCTGCTAAGAAGATATCCGGCAAAATATCCTCACCTGATCGTCTATAATTATATAATTTAATAACAAAGCAGTAGTAATTTTTTCCTTTTGTAAAGAATGTTTTTTCTCAGGGGTGTATTACTTACATTTTTCTGTTATTGGTATTTTTTATCATATAGAGTTTACCATAATCAATCTATTGCGTCAAGTGAAATTTGAAGATATTGTAAATTAAATCACTGCAAGAAGCATAACGCCATAAACATCAACTCACAGTAACACCTCAAGCAAATTATCTGTAAACTGCTTCTATTAATTATATTTAAAAGCAAAGCAGCCATCCGCCTTACAACGGATAACTGCTTCGCTTTTCTAATGATTTTTACTTTTGCCGCAGCGCTGCCTTGATAGCGCCGCAGCCGGTTTATAAAAGAAGGGGAAATAATCTGTTAAAAGATTAGAACTCGAAGCGCAGGCCTGCACTTGCCTTCCACTTACGCTCGAAGTCTCCGCCAAAGTCCTTAGCAAAGTCTGCATAGATATGGCAGTTGTCGCTCAGGTCATAGCTGCCGCCGATGCTCATTTCCATCCAGGTATCCTTGCCGTCGAAGCTGGTGTGCTTCATGCCGCCGTCCTTAGCGAAGTAGCTTGCGCTGATATCGCCGTTAAATTCATGCGCACCGTACAGACCAACGTATACACGGCCTTTTTCGCTCTTAGCGCCTGCTTCAACGCCGAAGCGTGCTACCAGGCTGCTGTAAGAATCCTGACCGATTCTCATGCTGTCGTTAGGAGTATGAGCAGTATAATCCTTGCTGCCTACCTGAGACCAGGTCAGCTGTGCTTTCGGAGTGAAGTAGCTTGCTTCGCTGCCAAAGGTCTTGCCATATTCCATGGTCAGGCCATATGCGTTAGCTTTGTAATCGCCATGCAGCTTCAGGCTGCGAATTTCGTTGTAAACGTCGTATTCGTTTTCAACACGGCCTGCTTTAGCTGCTACACGCAGGTAGGACTGATCTTCGAAATTCTTCACGCCGTATACGCCAAAGCTGTAGAGCTGGTTATCGCCCTTGCCGCCCAGCAGGTAGTTGGAATCGCCGTTGCGGTAGTCAAAGGCTGCGCCTGCATGCCAGCCGTTTGCCAGTGCCTTGTCAAAGCCAACCTGTACTCCGCGATAGGTATTGTCATCTTTAACGCCCTTAACATCGGAGCTGGTCTTGCCGCCCAGTGCCTTAACAAAGATGCCGTCTGCATCTGCCAGGTCCGCACCTGTGTAGGTATCCTGCATGTTGTCGCGCCAACTGTGCATGGAGGTGGTTGCAGCGCTTCTTACGCCCTTCATTACCAGGGTTTCATAATCACCGTTGTAAATTTCCTTCCAGTTAACACTGTCCTTATCATACTGGCCTACGCCGTTTGCATCCCAGTGCAGCTTGCCGATATATTGGCTTGCGCTGGAGGATGTCAGACCTTCTGCAATCTGTACCTTACCGGTCAGGTTAGCAGCGTTTGCTTCGTGGTCCTTGTAGGTAACCTTCTGTGCCAATGCTGCCAGTGCTGCTTCAACAGCCTTCTTATCATTCATGGCAATACCGCTGTTGTCGGTGGACAGGATTACGCCGGAATCCTTGTCTGCCTTGCTGATAATAGTATTGCCGGACTTATAGTCGGTAACCTTATCGCCTGCACCCTCATGGTTATAGATAATGGTTTCCCAACCGCTGTAATGAGCGATATCCAGAGTCTTGCTTCTATTGGTCATATTAAGGAAGCCGCTCTGCTTATCGGTTGCACCGCCCTTAACAATCAGGCCGGTTTCCGGAGCTGCTGCACCCTTGGCCATTCTCAGCAGGGATTTGCCCTCAGCCTTAGTTTCATCCTCACCATCGGTAAGATTCCAAGTTGCGCCTTCATCAATATATACTTTAACGCAACTGTTTTCGTCAGTCCTGTAAGCACCCCACAGAACATTTCCATCGCCGCTCAGATTAACATCAACTTCGCCGCCGTCGCTTGCTTCCAAATCGCCTTCAATATTGCTGCCGTTGCCGCCCTTCAGATAAATCTGGCCACTTCTAGCATAAATGAGGCCTCTGATGTACAGCGGGAGATTGCTGTCGATGCGTACCTTACCGCCGCCGAGTGCTGAAATTGCTTTACCGCCTCTGCCGATAATTTTGCTGCCGCCGGCCATAGTTACATTGCTGTTATTCGCAATAATACCGGTTTCACCGCTGATATTGGTATCGCCCTTGATATTTACGTTTGCGTCAACTGCATTGATGCCTGCATCTGCGCCCTTCATCTCCAGCAGAGCATTGGTGGTATCAATTTCAATATTTTTACCGTTTACATCTACTGCAGCACCTTCGCTAACTTCGATTGCAGAAGGATTCTGAGTAAAGATGTATTTACCGTCAGCCTTCAAAATACCATTTTTCTTATAGTTGTAATCAGCCTTGGCATCACCGGTAATAGCGTTGTTGAGCTTGCTGCTTTCAGGAGTCTGGGTTTCCGGATAGGTGATGCCCGGAGTAATAGAGCCATCCTTTAAGCTGCCCTTGCCGTCCTTGCTGCTGAAGGAGATATCGCCGGTCTGCATAGCCTTGCTGCTTGCAGTCAGGCCGTCGGCAATCTTTACATAACCTGTCAAGTTATTTTCGCCATTTACATAGTTGCTGTAGGTCAGCTTGCCTGCCAATGCGTTCAGTACGTTAGCTATGCTGTATTCGTTATCCATTGCAATGCCGCTGTTATCGGTAATCATGGATACTACAGAGCCTTCTGCCGCATGCTTGATAATGGTGTCGCCTGCTGCGTAGTTATCAGCTGCTTCGCCGTTGCCGCTGTGTGCATAGTAGATATTGGTGTTGCCGCTGTAGTTGTCGATGGTGATTTTCTTGGTGTCCTTCTGGAAGATGTTGCCTGCATGTGCTGCATCAGCACCGCCGGTAAAGTTGGTTACATGGCTGCCGGTAAAGCCGCTCGGAACCTCTTTGCCGTTCTTCTCGTTTGTCCAGGTTGCACCATCTGTCAGCCACAGGTTAAAGGTGCCATAGCTGGTGGAATCATCACCGGAAGTAACTTCGTAGAGGCTGCGGCCGTTCCAGCTGCTGTCTTTGCCCTGCAATGCCAGATTAACGGTAGAAGAGGTAGAAGTTGTTTCATCCTCCCAATAATCATAGGTTTCTGCAGACTTGGTGAAGACATCGCCATCAATCTTGACAATGCCTGCGCCAGCTTTGCCATTCTTAACATTGACGTTGATAATGCCGTTATCGTCAGAATTCAGCGCAATGTAATTAGCTGCCTTGCTATCCTTTTGAATATCCAGATTGCCGTTCATGGTAACAGTTCCGCCGCTTCCACTGTAAATACCATTGCTTTCTGTCTGCGCAGATGTAGTAATGGTGGTGTCTGCGTCAATGGTAATCTTACCGCCGGTTGCATAAACACCCTGGGCCCTGAAGCCGGTGGTATCAGTGCTGAGCTTCAGACTCTTAGCCTTAATAGTAATGTCTTTGGACTTTCCATAGCTGAGGCCGGTAGCTACCGCACGTGCAACATTGCTGCCCTTAAGAACATGGTAGGCTACGTCCAAACTGTGTCCGTCGGCATTAATCGTAATCGGTCCGCCGCTGGATTCAATAGCACTCAGGTTGGAGCTGTAATCACCCTTGGTTACATTAATAACTGTATCTTTAGTGAAGTTGTAAATTCCTTTTTCGGTTTCAATTCCCATATTTACATACTTCTTATCAAGATTACCAGTAATCGGATCAGTAATAACAGTATCGTCCATTTCGGTATATTCATAGAAGCCCTGACCAGGTGTCTTCGTGCCGGTTGCATCAGTAGAGAAGCTGACATCGCCGGTCTTCAAAGCTGCGGAAGAAGCGGTCAGGCCGGAAGCAATCTTGACAGTACCTGCCAGCTTACCATCATTAGCGGTGTAGAAGAGCTTCTGTGCCAGCTTGTTAAGAACTTCATTAACTGTATTCTGGTCTTCAGCCTTATCATAGGCGTTAAAGCCTTTGGTGATACCCTTATTATCAGTGATAAGCGTAATATTGGAGCCGTTATCAGCCTTACCGATGGTAAAGCTTCCACCGAGAATATTCGTCGGATTATCAGCATCATGGTTATAAATAACATTGGTATTGCCGCTGTACTCAGCTACACTGATGTTGCCTGCATTGTTTGCCACAATAATGCTGCCATTATTACCGGAGAAGGAAGCAAGCTTGCTTGCACCATTTACATTCCAGATAGAGTTATCCAGCTTCAGGTGCATAGCATTGCCGTTGCTGTAGCCGGTCCAGGTTGCATTATCCAGATTAGCGTTTACAGTGTTGCCGGAAAGGTTATTGCCGGTCCAGGATGCACCGTTGCCCATATAAAGGTTAACAATACCTGCACTGCTGCCGTTAGTATTGCTTACATCACCCTTCCAGAAGGATTCCTTAGTATTCAGGCCAATGCTTACATCTGCACTTGCACCGGCACTATCCATGCCGCCGCCGAGATTTACATTGCCTTCCATCTGTACATTATTGTTGCCCGCACCAATGATAGCGCCTTCGGCATCCTTCTTAACATTCACATTAACCTGTCCACGATTCTTGGAAGCGAATTCGCCATAGGCACTGATAGCATATTCAGCCCCATTAATAGCCTTGATGACGCCACCGCCAATCTCAACCTTGGAAGCAACTGCACTGATTGCTTCGTTGGCACCGGAAGCATTGCTCTTATCAGCCAAAATATCAACAAGACCGTCAACAGTAATAGCAGACATAACGCCGCTTACACCGTTCATGCTCTTGATAACTGCAGCATTTGCCGGAGCAGCGCTGTTAGCACGCAAGGTAAGTACATTATCAGCACCGGCATTGTGAATATTAATCGTACCTCCGGCATTAACGAACAGCGCACCTGTCTGCCCGTTCGTAGTGCTTGTAGCATTAATAGCCATTGCACCGGCATTATTGATATTTACTGCACCCTTACCGACAGCTGCGATACCGGTTGTATGGGTATCGGTTGTTGTATCTACAGTCAGCTTGTTGCCGTTCATATCAATGGTAACATTATGGTTTTCGTCGGAGCCGGAAATAGCTGCGCTAATCTGCGGGAGCCATGCACCACCGGCAATCAGATGCTTTTCAGGTGTGATGGTTGTGCTGCCTGCAGTAAATACATAGGTACCATCGTCCTTCAATACGCCTTTTTCTATGTAAACCGTATCAGCAGCTGCGTCGCCGGTAATTGCCGTAGTAAATTCTTTGGCTATCTGGCTGCCTGGCTTGCTGGTCTTATAATCATAGTAGCCCTGGCCAGGTGTAAAGGTACCTGTTTCTTCGGTAGAGAAGGAAATATCGCCGGTCTTCAATGCTGCGGAAGAAGCTGTCAGGCCTTCAGCAATCTTCACTACGCCAGCAAGATGACCATCAGTATAGTTTTTGTAGAACAGCTTGCCTGCCAAGTTGTTCAGTACGTTGGCTACTTTATCCTTAGCATCAGCGGAATCGCCATCTGCAAAGCCGGAGGTGATACCCTTATTATCTGTAATAAAGGTGATAGCAGAACCTTCTGCTGCATTGGTAATATTGAAGCTGCCGCCAATAATCTTGCTCGGATCAGCAGCATCATGATCATAGAATACAGTGGTATGCCCGCTATAATTTACAACAGAAATAGGATTGTTATCCTTTTGGTAAATCAGACCTGCGTTATCTGCATCCTTGCCGCCATGCAGTGTTGCCAGCGTGCTGCCTGTCCATACAGGATTTTTGGACGCTATGGTCGTAGTTGTCACATGCGATTGCTGTTCGTTGGTCCAGGCTGCACCGTTTTGCAGATACAGGTTGAACTGGCCGATATCATGCATGGTATTGCCGCCGCTGCCATAGTCATCATTATACTGGTCATAGGCTGCAACGCCCTTCCAGAAGGAATCTTTATTCGTCAGGGCCACATTGAGAATGCCTGCATCCTTCCAATCAATCAACTCGCCGCCGCTGTATTCCACAACCTTCTTGCCATATTGGCCGGTTGCATACATATCACCGGTAATCTTGGTGGTCGTATCGCCTGCTGCGCCGTCCTTCATGTTGATATCCAACGTGCCTTTATCTACGCGGACTGCATAGAAATTATGCGATTTATCGCTGTCTTCGGCTGCAGTAATAGTGCCGCCGCCAACAGATACCTTGGTATTAGCGCCCACCAGCTTGATACCGCTGCCGCGTACACCGGAAATATCTACAGGACCGCTGACAGTTACAGTGGAGCTGTCACCGGTTACCAGAATACCGGAAGCACTCATGCCTTTGCCACGTTCTCTAAGACCTTTGACATTGCTGATTGTCAGCGGGCCATCAATATTAATCTCGCTCTGCTGGCCCTGGATATTGATGCCGGTTGCAGCATCACCCTTAGTGGTAATATCAGTAATTTCTACCGGGCCGGAAATATTCAGGTGCGCATTGCCTAGGGCGTAAATGCCATGAGAGCCTTTGGTATCCGTATTGGTTGCTCTAATTGAAAGCTTTTGGTCAGCAGACGGGTTAATAACCTTGATGTAGGTATTAGCGCCTGCGTAAATAGCCGCTGCCTGTCCGCCAGTTTGTGCAACATTCAAAGCCAGACCTTTACCGGACATATTTACAGTCATCGGTTTAGACGGAGATGTTTCCTCACCTGCATAAATTGCGCTGGCAAATTTATTATTACCGGCATTCGATTCAGTTACATTAATATGTGCAACACCCTTATCGTCTACCTCGCGATTCAGGCTTATATTTTCCGATTTAGTGATAGCGCCTGTCTTGTAATCAGGCTTATCTTCTTCCGGAGTATAGTCATAGAAGCCCTGTCCTGCTTTTTTCGTTCCATTGCTTCCGTCAGAGAAAGTGATATCGCCGGAGGCTTTTACAATAGCACTTACACTAGACGCTGTCAGACCATCGGCAATCTTCACTACGCCGGCAAGATTTGCATCCTTGTAGCCGGTGTAGAACAGCTTATTAGCCAGCTTGTTCAGTACTTCCTTAACATTATTCTTTTCTGCTGCAGTATCATTAGCTTCAAAGCCGGCATTAATTCCTTGGCTATCGGTTACCAAAGTAATCTTCGAGCCGTCAGCTGCTGTCTTGACAGTGAAGTTACCGCCAGTAATATCCAGCGGATTTTCTGCATCATGTCCGTATACTACTGTTGTATCACCTCTGTAATCATAAACGGTGATACCCTTGTCGGAATTCTGATAGATTACACCGGAGCCATCCAGCTTAGAAACATTGCTGCCGGCAAAAGTTGTTTTCAGCGTATCTACCGAACGACCTGTTTCATGATTCCATACAGAGCCCTCTGCCATTGTCAGATTAAACTGTCCGGCCGGGGCATTATATGTACTGCCTGGAATATTGCTTACTGCGCCTGTCCATTGAGAGCTCTTGGTCATGTTGACATTGATAACAGAAGCTTTATTGTCAGTTACCTTCATGTCACCGGTAACGTCCAGAATTCCGGCAGTAATGCCTTCACCTGTATTCAGGTTAATGGTACCCTTGTTGGCCTGCAAAGCATAATATTGGCTATAATCCGTACCGTTAGACATATCCGCAGCTTTAATAGTTGCACCTGCAGTAGATACAGTTGAAGTATTCAATGCACGGATTGCACTGCCCAATACGTTTTCAATATTAAGGTTGCCCTTAACAGTTATATTAATAGGCGCATCTGCACTTGAAGAACTGTCTGCATAAATACCGGCAGTGTTCGGTCCAACCTTGTTGCCGGTCTGAACATTCTTGATGCTCAAGTCTTTTTCGAATACAACATTGCCTTTGGTACTTACATATACACCATAAGCACGCTGAGTAGAACCGGATTTTACTCCTTCTATCTCAACATCGGTATTTGCAGTAAGGTTGCCGCCCTCGCCTACGCGAATGCCATAGACATACTTAGCCTTAGTATCAGCATTGCCATCAGCACCAAGTCCGGCAGAAACCTTCAGCACACCATTGCCCTTGGAATCCTTAATCTCCATGCTCTTGTTTTCATCAACGTAAACCGTAGACACATAATTAGCAGTTTGATTGTTGGCATTGAGCTTCAAGGTGTGGCCCTGTAAATCAACAACAAGCGGCCCTTCTGCCTCGCCTGCTGCATACATAGCACTGGGAGCATTACCGGACACCCCATCCTGAGCTTCGGTAACATTAACGGAAACTACTCCGTTGATATCGCTTTCGCGTGTTTCACCGATGTTTTCGGATTTTACAATCGGTCCGGTTGCATAGGTCTTATCGTCCTTCTCAGGAGTATAGTCATAGAATCCCTGGCCACCCTCGGCAAAGGTAATGTTGCCGGTCTTCATAGTTACAGAGGAAGCTGTCAGGCCTTCGGCAATGGATACGCTGCCTGTAAGGTTGCTGTCGCCTGCCATATACCACAGCTTGTGTGCCAGGGAGTTCAATACTTCACTGACATGATTTTTCTCTGCAGCGGTATCACCTTCTGCAAAGCCCTTGGTAATACCGTTGTTGCCGGTATAAAGCATCATCTCGGTGCCGGTCTTAGCATTAAGAACCTTAACATCACCGCCGATAATGTTACCCGGTGTAGCATCATCATGCTCATACCATACCTTGGTAACACCTTCGGCATTAGCAATATGGATAGGATCGCTATCATTTACCTTAATAATACCGGCAGATGCTTTATCCTTACCGCCGACAAGACTGCTCAGATGAGAAATGCCGTCATATTTTTCATAGTACGGTCTGCTGTAATCAGCAAGATTACTTGCATCAAGGCCGTCCTTACGGGATGAGTTTTCGTAAATCCATTGCGCGCCGTTCTGCAGCCACAGATTTACTTCACCGGCCTTTTCAGTACCGGCATTGTCAATTACACCCTTCCAGGAGGAATCCTGCGTGGTCAGGCCGATGTTAAGGCGACCGTTTTGATAAACCATAGCCTTTCCGGCCTCATCAGAGGACTTCATTGCCAACACGTTGCCGACCATTTCTACCTTGCCGTTTTGTGCTTCCTGATTCTTTACATTGACATTAATCGTGCCGCCGTAGCTTGCCAGAGCATAATACGGTTCGATAAATTTGCCGAAGCCTTCAACAAAGTTTTCTTCTCTGTACGGTGTGTCGATACGGATAGAATTACCCAGCAAAGAAATAGTTCCCAAATCATAAGCCTGTACATCACCGTCAGCCTGATAAGCATCGGTTCTTACAGCTGTACCGCGTACAGCAAGATCCACATTACCGTTGACAGTGACATCACCGCGGGTATAGTCAACGGAAATACCTGCAGGCTGCCAACGGGCGCCTGTATAGTTGGCATCGCCACCCATGCTGGTTGCACCGCCGGGGCCTACATTGCCATGAACATTCTTGGTAATGATGCCTCAAGGCTTTTCTGCATTATCCGTGCGCATTTTTACATTACCGTTGATAATCAGGTTGCCCTTATTGGCTGCCGCAATACCAACAGAAGAATATTCCGAGGTTGCAGTAATATCCAGATTACTGTTGACAACAATAATGCCCTTGTTTGCAGTAAAACCGTTTACACCAGCCCAAACATTACTCTTGTTGTTTGTCTGATAAATATGGAGCGTGCCATAGTTGCCATATGCGCCTACGTTATTATAAACGCTGTCTTTGCGGGCAGTAATACCATCCTTATTGGTAATAGTAAAGGTATGGTCCTTTCCTTGGAAATCATAAATAAGTTTACCGTCATTTTCTGTTACGGTATTACCATCGGGACTTAGTATCTCGCTGTCCTTTTTTAGTGTGCCTATGAGAGGCTTGCTATAATCAGCGGCATATACCGGTGCTATGAGAAAGCTAGATGCACTGGCTGCGAGAAGAACACCTGAAATAAGTGACTTCCACTTTTTTTTACTTAGCTTCATTATATATTCCCCCTTATCAAAAAGCAAGGAACGAACAGAAACAACCACTGTTTCTGCTGACTCCTTTGTACAGAGAAAAGCTCCGTACAAATATATATGAAAACCCCGCAAACTGCTACTCATCAATACAGTTTGTGACTTCATAACAAAAATATGCAGACGCTGCCATCACGGCAATGATTTTGCGGCAGCACTGCCTGAAGAGCTTTTTGCTTATTCTTAAAAGTTATAAAATAAAAAACACAGCTTAATTTTACTTAAGCTGTGCTATATCCGTTTCTGTTCAGCACAAGATCAAGCAAAAAGGACTCTTAATTTATTATTATAGTCAAACCAATACCAATAATTAATAAAGTCCGTTCTCGTAGACCTTTACTAAATACCAATCTGTCAGTACCCTGGCTTAAATTCATCGTCTCTGCATTCCTTTGTAAGAGGTTAGTTTTTTTCCTAATAATGCATCGACTCTTTTTTACAGTTGCGGAACAGCGTTGAAATTTCATCAAACTTCCCTGAAAAGCATTCATCCGCATGGGATAAAGCCTCTAGACTAGGATTATATTCTATTGTAATCTAGATAGTCAGAAGTAAAAAATCACTTCATTTATCAAAAAAATGTATACTTTATTAAAGATACTTCATTTGCACCATATCTTGTTTTAGTACTAATTTCAGTTTAGCACTGATATAAAATTTCGTCAAGAACCATTATCAGAAAACTTATTTTTTTGCAAAACAATATATTTACTTTACTATTTTCCAGAATGTACGTCACACAACAAAAATACCGACACCGCAACCCTTTCGGGTTACAGCGTCGGTATTATCACTTACGCCTTACGGCGATATTCTTATTTTGCTTTCTTCAGGAATTTTTCATACATTGCATGGTCTTCAGCCATCATCTTATCAGCATCGGCACCGATAATGCAGGTCGGGTCGATACCCTGTTTCATGAAATAATCCTTGAATTCCTTGGATTCGCAAACCTTTTTAGCAGCAGCGCGCAGAGCTTCTAGCTTTTCTTTCGGAGTATCCTTAGGAGCAACCAGTGCTGCCCAAGCGCGAACAGTCATGTTGTGGCCCAGCTCTTTGAAGGTCGGAACATCCGGATAGATTACGCTGCGGGTGTCAGCCATAACAGCCAGAATCTTCAGGTTGCCTGCGTCTACCTGGCTCTTGAATACAGACGGGTCAGCCAAAGTTGCATCGATATGCTTGCCTGCCAGAGCAGCGGCAATATCAGCGGATCCTTTCGGATACGGTACATGCTTGAATTGTACGCCGAATTCTTCTTCAAAGGAAAGTGCGGCAATATGCCAGATAGCGCCGATACCGGAGTTACCCATCTTCACCTTGCCGGGATTTGCCTTAGCAAAGGCTACGAATTCATCTACATTATTATAAGGAGCATCCTTCGGCACAATCAAAGCTGCCGGAGCTGCAATCGGAGCGCAGATAGCTGCGTAATCCTTATAGGTGTTTTTGCATTTGCCCTGATGCGGGAACATAGCCAGCTCAACAGTAACCATGCCCAGAGTATGGCCGTCGGGTTTAGCATTAGCCAGCTCTACCATGCCGGTTACACCGCCGCCATCGGGTTTGTTTACGGGAACAAATTTGCTGCCCTTCAGCTCTTTTTCCATGAACTGAATCAGACCTCTGGCAGAGATATCGGTACCGCCGCCCGGAGCCTTAGGAATAATTACGGAAATATCTCCGTCTGCAGGATAAGCTGCTTTTTTGCTGTCGCCGCCGCAGCCGGTAAGCATAACAGCCATGGTCAGCATAGCCATCAGCACAACTAAAATTTTCTTCATTGTCTTACATCTCCTTATATTATAAATTTAAAGGGTAACAAGTTCATCCGCGCTCAATTTTACACAAGCAATATTACAACGCTTATAGGTATAGGTAAGTACAAGGTCCTCACCGTCGGCAATAATCGCCGGATAGGAAAATTCCGCAGGCTCTGTTTCCAGGTCAAGCAGCTTTTGCCAGCTCGCACCGTCATCTGTTGATTTGAACAGGCTTAAGGGAGAACGCTGCCCCCAGTTGGCAGCAACAGGATTACACACCAGATAAAGCACACCACCGGCAGTCCGCACCAAGTCAAGACCGCTGTTATTGTTTGGCAGACTCAATGCGTAGGCACTGCACCAGGTTTCGCCGTCATCCGCAGAATCGCTGCGATAGACAAAGCCCTCGCTGCTGCGCAGCAGCATATGCACACTGCCGTCCGCACTCTGCCACAGGCTCGGCTGAATTACGCCGCGTCCGTAAAAGGACTGCTGGCTGACGGCAATATTACTGTCGGCAGTCTTTTCGCCTGCCTGATACTGCAGGCCCTCAATCTGCACTGCAGAGGATTTATGCCAGCTTGCGCCGTCATCGTCACTGATATCGGCAAAGGCCTTCCAGATGCCGTGTTCGGTAGAAGCACCAGCAAGAATGCGTCCGCTCGCCAAACGCAAAGGCTTGTTTCGTACAGGTCCGCGCCCGCCGCTCACATCGCCCGGCACCAGCTTCTGCGATCCGCTCCAGGTTACGCCGTTATCCGTCGACTGCAGCAGCCACGTCTGCCAGTCGGCAATCTGCTGGCCCTGCTTGTAAAACAGCAGCAATCTTCCGTCCGCGCCCGCAAAAAGCACCGGATTCCAGTTAGCCGCCGCCCCGTTCACCAGCAGCTTCGGCTCACTCCAGCCTGCGTCCGTGCGTCTGCTTAGGTAGATACCCACATCGCTTTCGCCCTCATGCGTACCGCCGAACCAGCAGCACAGCAGGCTGCCGTCAGGAAGCGCCAATACTGTTGAAGCATGGCAGAAAGCCGTCGGCAAACAGCGCATAATCAATTCCTTTTGCATTATATCAATCACATCCAAAAAAGTCGCATAATTCTATAACATAAATATTGTAACACATATACAAAAAAGCGTAAACTATTTTCTTCACATTTCTGACAAATTTTGTCTGTCGTTACGTTGCCTACTAAGCTATTAGCAGCGCTTTACAGGCCGCAAGCAAAAAACTGCGCAGGCTTTTTGCTTGCGCAGCTGCTTATTTATTCGACATACAGCTTTTCTACATTAGATATACAGCAGCAATATTGTCATGATGTACAAGCCAAATTAGAGCATTCCCTTAAGCTCCCCCGATTAAAATGTAAGCCTCATCTGATGCCAGACAGCATTGCCATGCGTAGATTTCTCGGACACACCCTCATCGGCAAAACCGAATTTAGCATAATAATGAACGAGCCTATCCTTGCAGGTCAGCACCAGGCCCTTTCTCCCCTGCTGTTTGGCATCCTCAATCGCACGGCGAATCAGCTCACCGGCATAGCCATGCTTACGATAAGCAGGAATGGTATTGACACCGAAAATCATCTGCCACGCGCCGTTTTCATCGTGCAGCGTTGCCTTCTCGTACATTTCATCCGTCAAATCAGGCTCATCCGTCACAAAGCCGTCCACGAAGGCAATCAGCTTTTCAGCCTCATACATAAGCCAGAAATGATTGCCGTAATATTTTACCCTGTCAATAAATTCCTTTTCCGTTGCTGCCTCAGCCGGCGGAAAACATTCTGCCTCCACTGCGGCAATCGCGGTAATATCTTCCGCAGTTGCATATTTTATAATCATAAGCTCTTTCTCCTCAATAAATTATTTATTCAAAGCACATGCATCACAATATTTTATTACGCTTTGAATTTATCCTCATAGCACTAGCAAAAATTGCAAATCATAATAAGTATATCACGAATCGTAATCCGGTTAAACAGAAAAAAGCAGAAGATATTTTTAGTAGTTGCCTTTTTTGCAAAAACCTGAAGCGCTTTCATCTATAAAAATGTTTGTTTTATGAACTATTGTTTTTATTCTTTTTCTATGTTATAATAACCTTAGTTGCATGGGTAGCCGCAATTTTGCGGAGCTCTTGCCTGGTCGTGCGGACCAGTGGCGCCTGTCGAGCTTTCGGCAGGTGCTTTTTTTACATCTGCTGTCTTATATATTTTTGCCTTATTTTATGCTATAATCAAAGGAGGAAACATATGCAAAACTTGGCAACGAAATTTGAAAACTTGACGATTCAAAGTGACTTCATCTTTAAAAAAGTTATGTCACGCAAGCGCATCTGCATTCATCTTTTAGAGGAATTACTGCAGATTAAAATTGCTGACATCAGCTACTTCGAGGCTGAAAAATCTCTTGAGCCTGACTATGCAAGTCGTGGCATTCGTCTGGATATCATCGTGGCGGACGATAAGAATACACATTATAACTTGGAAATGCAGGTCAATAATATCAAAAATCCCGACACCAAACATTATGTGCTGCCCAAGCGTACACGCTATTATCAGGCGTTGATGGATATTGACTTACTGCAAAAGGGCCAGGAGTATGACCTGCTGCCGCCAACCTATATCATATTTATTTGTGTCTTTGATTTTTTTGCTAAAGGCAATTATGTTTATACCTTTAAAAAGCGTTGTCTGGAGGATTTGAACCTGGAGCTTTCTGATGAAGCAACTACCATGATTTTGAACACTAAGGGTACCAACGGCAATATCTCCAAGGATATCAAAAGTTTTTATGATTATGTTAATAACCATATTATAAATAGCGATTTCACCAGACAGATTGACGATGAAATCAGCTATCTTAAGCTTGATTCGAAAGTGAGGCGAGAATTTATGCTTTTGGAAGCACGTTTGTTAGACGAGAGGCGCGAAGGCAGAGTTGATGAAAAAGTTTCTATCGCTAAGCTTATGCTGGCTAAGGGTTGCTATTCTCTGCAAGAAATCATTGAGCTTACCGGTCTGTCTATTGATGATATAGAAAAGCTGAAGAATGATATGCATGTAGAGAAGCAAGCTTGATAAGAAAGTGAGGCGGTAAATTATGCTTTTAACTCCCCTTATGTCAGATGCAAGACGTGAAGGTAGAGCTGAAGGTAGAGCTGAAGCAAGAACTGAAATCGCTAAACACATGTTAAA
>ENA-OOXT01000554-OOXT01000554.1-human-gut-metagenome-genome-assembly--contig:-NODE-554-length-27875-cov-2.487635_pt1 | contig 27875 bp, 22 predicted proteins | sample MGYA00241590_ERZ501349 | MGnify/ENA primary metagenome ERZ501349 (study PRJEB25962, sample SAMEA2042838) | human gut metagenome | biome: human gut; feature: human-associated habitat; material: faeces...
GGACTCTATTGCGGAGAGAGAGGGATTCGAACCCCCGGTACCTCTCGGTACGCCGGTTTTCAAGACCGGTGTAATCGACCACTCTACCATCTCTCCTAGGGGTTGGAAGCGTGTTGGCATATACCGTTTGGTAAATGCGGGTGCAAAGGTAGTGGATTTATGCGAGACTACCAAATTTTGCGGCCTGTTTTTTTTGTTCTGCCCAACTTTTTTGGCAAAAGGGTGGGGAAGAGGCGTGAGTGGAATCTCCGTGTGCCTCGGAACATAGGTTCGTCAGCCCTTCGCCAGCGTCTTAACAAACGATTCGGCGCGGTCCAGGGTGTCGAGTTTTCCGACATCGAGGAGCTGGAGGTCGTCGGCAAGCTGGCCTCGGATATCAAGCCGGTCGCAGTTTTGCAGATAGAAGTCCATGATCGGGAAGCGGTCGGGATAGGGACGCATGGCTTCGAGGAGACGAGGCGACACGACATGGATGCCGCTGAAGGCCCATCGCTGGCAGTCGGCCACACACAGGTCTGCATGGGGCGACCGTACCTCCCCTGTCTCCACATTGGTCCATCCCACGAGGCGCTTCCCCTCGCCGAAGAGCAGGTAGCGCTTGGTGACGCGGTCGCTGACCAGCAAGGCTGCGTCTGCCACCGCACTGTCGTAGAGCCGGGAGAGATTGGCGTTGCTCAAGATATCGACGTTGTGGATCAGCACCGGGCTGTCGGTCTCAAACCAATGGGCAGCATGACGGATGCCGCCACCCGTGTCGAGGAGTTTGGAGGTCTCATCAGAGATATGTATCTCCACCCCGAAGTCGTGGGTGTGGAGATAGTCGATGATCTGGTCGGCGAAGTGGTGCACATTGACCACGATGCGGGTAAAGCCCTCCGCCTTCAGTTTTCTGATGACGTGAGCCAGCAGCGGTTCCCCCGCCACGGGCACCAGTGCCTTGGGCATTCGGTCGGTGAGCGGCTTCAGGCGGGGGCCCAGCCCTGCCGCGAATATCATTGCCTGTTTTGTCATGTAGCCTTGTCGTTGTGAGAGAAAATCGAGGACGGGTAGTCCAGGAGAAGTCCCTTATTCCGCCCCCTTCGCTGTGTCCTTTGCCTCCATCACGCGTTGTATGTGCTGTTCGCGATGCGTCACCCGCACCTCGATACCATACTTCTCGTGGATATGCTCCGCCAGGTGTTGCGCACTATAGACGCTGCGGTGCTGTCCGCCCGTGCATCCGAAGCAGAACATCAGGGAAGTGAAGCCCCGCTGCATATATCGCTCCACATGATGGTCGGCCAGTTGATAGACCGGCTTGAGGAAGTCGAGGATCTCGCCGTCGTCCTCCAGAAATCGGATCACCGGCTCGTCCAGCCCCGTCAGTTTCTTGTACGGCTCATAGCGTCCCGGGTTGTGCGTGCTTCGGCAGTCGAAGACATAGCCTCCGCCGTTGCCCGACTCGTCCTCGGGGATGCCGTTGCGGTAGGAGAAGCTATATACACGAACCACCAGCGGGCCCTTGCCGTCGTATTTCGAGAAGGTGGCGGGACCATCCAGCGGGTTGGCCTTGAAGACGTCGTCCGCTGTGGTGCGGAAGCCATCGGCCCGGTTCTTCGCCGATTCCTCGATGCGCGTAAACTGCGGCAGTTCCACCAGGCGCTGCAGGACCGACATCAGGTAAGGATAGGGGAAGGTGCTACGGTCGAGGGCGAGCAAGTCGCGCAGGTTCTGGATAGCCCCCGGTATGGAGTCGATGAAGTGGCGCTTGTGCTCGAAGTAACCCCGGAAACCATACGCTCCCAGCACCTGGAGCGTGCGGAAGAGCACGAAGAGCGCCAACCGGTGGGCAAAGTGGCGCGAGGAAGGCACCTCGGTGTATTGCTTGAGACTTTGGTAGTATTCGAAGATCAGTTCGCGACGCAGTTTGAAGGAATACTTCGCGCTCGCCTGCCACAGAAACGAGGCCAAGTCGTAGTAGAAAGGTCCCTTCCTGCCCCCTTGGAAGTCGATGAAGAAGGGATTGCCCTCGTCGTCGAGCATCACGTTGCGTGCCTGGAAGTCGCGGTAGAGAAAAGCCTCCATCGGCTCTGCCGTCAGGTCTTTGGCAAACATCCGGAAGTTGGCCTCCAGTTTCATCTCGTGGAAGTCGATCTCCGTAGCCTTGAGGAAGCAGTACTTGAAGTAGTTCAAGTCGAAGAGCACGCTGTCCTGGTCAAACTCCGGCTGCGGATAACATTGGGAGAAGTCCAGTCCCCGCGCCCCCCTGATCTGTATGTTGGGCAGCTCGCGTATCGTTCGTCTCAGCAGGTCCACCTCCTTGAGGTTGTAGCGTCCGCCCGCCTCCCGTCCGCCCTGTATGGCGTCGAAGAGCGAGACGTGGCCCAAGTCGGTCTGCAGGTAGCGCATCTCGTCGTCGCTTGCGGCCAGTATCTCCGGCACGGGTAGCTGTCGCTGGCCGAAATGCTTTGCCAGGCAGATGAAGGCATGGTTCTCCTCGCGGCTCGTGCCCACCACCCCGATGACCGAGTGGTGCGCCTCGTCCGTCAGTCGGTAGTAGATGCGGTTGCTCCCCGCGCCCTTCACCTTCTCTATCGTGGCAGGCTTGCCGCCCGCCCATTGCTCATAAAGTCTGATGAGTTGTTCCATGATTCGGTGGATTATTGCTTCTCTTCGTCCGTCTCCTCGTCCTTCAGTCCCTTCATGATCTCCTCCGCCTGTTTGCGTCCCCGTCTCCGATGGTCGTAGTCGAGGAGCAAGCCGTCGATGAGGAGGAGCAGCATCAAGATGCCCGCCGTCATGAAGAAGTTGCGCGTGATATAATAGGTGCAGCCGATGACGATGAAGAAAGCGGCGAATTGCTTCCAGTTGATTTTTATTTTCATGTCTGCAAAGGTAGTGGTTTCGCCCCGTACCACCAAAAAAATCATGGATTTTGGTGGTCAGAGCCTCCTCTATTTCTTCCCTGGTCCTGCTTCCGCCGGGTCGCTGCCATTACGACCAGGTGGAGTCAGGACCGTCCTCGTTCGTTTCCTCGTAAACATCCACCGAGTCGCTGTCCATCGTGTCGGCAGCCTGTGGGTCTGGTTCCGGATCAGGCAGGACGACTGGTTCTTGTTCGGTGTAGCGGATGGTGGAGAAATAAGGTATCACCACCCGTTCGGCATAGTTTTGCTCCCGGTCCCTCTTCCCTGGTATGATGATGACGGGCATGCCTGGCGTCACCAGGTCTTTGAGTGTGGTGATGTCGTCGTTGGTCAACCTGATGCAGCCATGGCTGACGCGCCCTCCCACCGACCAGGGCGCACAGGTGCCGTGAATGCCAATCTGCGACGTCCCCGGCACGCGTAGTCGGATAAACCACGGTCCGAACATTCCTTTCTTCTTCGAAGTCTTCCCCTCGTCGTCGGTGTAGAGCCAGTCGGTACTGTTATATACATTCTCCACGGTGAAGAATCCTTCGGGCGTGCGGTTGTCCCCCTTCTTGTGCTTGGTGCCAAATTTGGTGGAGCAGCCCATGGCAAAGCGCCGCACCACGCCTCCCTCCTTGTCGTAGAGGATCAGTTTCATCCTGCTTTTGTCGATCACGATGAAGCCATGACACATCTGTCGCTGCAGGCGCTCGTAGTATTCCGGCGCATTGTTCTCCATCTCCTTGAGCACGTTGAAGTCCTCGTCCATCTTGCCCTTCAGTGTCTTCAGGGAGTCGGTCTTGGATGCTGGCGCCACATAGGCCGAAGCCGTGTCGGCCGGGAAAACCACCTTGGGTTCTTCCGGTGCCGATTCCTCCGTGCTCCGGTTGTTTTGGCAGCCATAGAGACAAAGTCCGGCTGCGGTCAGTATCGTGAAAGCTAATTCCCTGCTCATAGAGGATTGTTCAGTAGATGAGTGGTTTTGATGATTTGATGAATTATTGTGGGTAGATCTCGATGTGGCTGCTTCCCGTGTTGCCGTTCTTGACGATGCGTATCTGGGTGGTGATGCGCTCCGACATGGTGTCGGTATGGCTGATGACGCCCACCTTCTTGCCCTGCGACGACTGGAGCATTGCCAGCGCGTCGATGACTGTGGAGAGCGTGTCGGGGTCGAGCGTGCCGAAACCCTCGTCGATGAAGAGATTCTCGAAAGACAGGTTGCGCGACGACAGGGCCGATAGCCCGAGGGCCAGTCCGAGCGAGACGATGAAGGTCTCGCCGCCCGACAGCGAGGTGGTGTCGCGGACGTCATCCGCACGGTCATGGTCTATGACGCGGATGCCCAGCGAGTTTTTCACCTGCATCAGTTCGTAGCGCGAGTTAAACTTCCGTATCTCCACGTTGGCGTGCTCGATGAGGAAACGGAGCGTATAGCACTGTGCAATCTTGCGGAGCGTCCTGCCCTCGCTTCCGATGGCGTCGGCGATCTGCTCCCATTCCACCTTCCGTTGCTCTGCCTCCTGTCTTTTCTCGAAGAGCGCTCCCATCCGCTGCTTGGCCGTCTCGTGGCGCTGCATCCGCGCTTTGGCGTCTGTCAGTTCGGTGGACGACAATCCCTCCAGTTCGGCCTTGCGGGCCAGGAGCACCTCCTTGTCGCGGTCGGGCCGCTTTTGCTGGTGCTCGATGTTCGTGCGCCGTTCGTTCTGCAGCGTCGTCTCCGTCTTGGTGAGGTCCTCCGTCAACCGCTGTAGCCGTTCGCGTATCTCCTCCCAGGGGTCGGTGGCAGCATAGAGCCGGGCGATGTCGTCGAGGGAGAGCAGGGTGGGGTGGCTACTGTCTTCGTTGTATGCTGCAATCCAGTCCGCCAACTGCTTCCGAGAGTGGTCATGCTGCTTCTGCTCGTTGTCCATCTCCTTCGCCATGGTCTCCAGTCTGCCCGCTAAGCCCGTGATGGCTTCCCTTATCTTGCCGATGACCTCCCCCTGCTTCACTACAGCCTCGTCGGCCTCCGCCTTCGCTTTGGTCAGCCGTTGCTCCAAGGCGTTCGGGTCCATCTCTCCAATCTCCGCCTTGATAGCCGCCTCCTTCTCTCGCACCTCTGCCACGGCCTTCTCCCAGGCCGCAGTAGCCTGCTGGAGCGCTTGACGCTTCTCCTCCTGCTGCTTAACGAGGTTGTCGGTCTTGCCCCGCTCTGTCAGTAGCGAGGCCTGCGCCTCGGCACACAGGTTCTCGGCTTTTTTCACCTGCTGGTCAGCCTGCTGCTGATATTTTCCCTGTGCCTCCGTCGCCTGGTCCTTCGCCTGGCGCAACTGGTCAATCTCCTTGACCAGTGTGTTGTAGTCCGCCAAGGCCTTCGAAGCCTTGACCACCGCTTCCGCCACGGCCTCCTGCATCGAAAGCAACTCCTCGACGTCCTCGCTCCACCCGGTAGTCCCTTGCGTGGGCAGTTCGCCCCACTCCTTCTCCAACCGTCCTTGCTCGTCGGTCAGCAGGCGTGCGTTCTCCGTCAGACTCTTCAGTCTTCCCTCGTTCTGGCTCTTCTCCCGGTTCAGTTTTTCCTTCTCCGTCCTTTGCGTCTCGAGCGTGTGCTGTTTGTCCTCGATCAACTGCGTAAACTCGCTCACCACCGAGGCGAAGACCTGCTGGTCGTGGTAGGGATGGTGCGTCGAACCACAGAGCGGACAGGCCGCACCCTCCTCCAGTCCGGCACGGTGCGCCTCCCAATGGTCGCTGGTCATCAGCGTATGTGTCTTGCGAAGCGTCTCCAGCTCCTCGCTCAGCTTCTCGATGGTCAGTTGCGCGATCGATGCCTCGATGGCCTTGTTGCGATCAGTCAGCGTAGCGATGGTCTCTGCCCCCTTGTCCAGTGCCTGCTGATTGGTCGTCATCGCCCGTCGGATGTGGATGGCTTCCTTCAAGTTGTGCTGTCGATGCTCCGCCTTGCTCTTGGCCTCCTGCAGCGCCAGCGCGTCCATGCCGTCGGCCTTTCCCCGCTCTTTCTCATAGGCTGCTGTCGCCGTCTCGACTGCTGCTGCCAGTTGTCCGCTTCGGGCCTCTACCTCCTTTCGCAGCACCGTCAGCGACTCCTCCGCCTTTTTCTGTTTCCGTTCCGCCTTGACGATGGCAGCAGCATTGTCCGCCACCTGCTGGTCCGCCTTTTGGATCGCCTTCTCCGCCACGGCCTGCGCCTCCTGCTTCTCCTTGACGCTCAGAGAAGCGGCCGCCAGTTCGCCCTTGATGATACGGGCCCGGTCGATGTGCGGTTTCATCCGTTCCACTTCCTTCCCAGCACCGGCAGCCACCTGCGTCAACTCAGCCAGCCTGCGGTTCTCCGCCTCCAGCAACTGTTCCTTCTCGGTCCGCTGCTTGGTAATCCTTTCGAGTTCAGTGCCCATTCTGGCCCTGTTGTGCTCCGCCGTGCGCATCGCCTTGTAGAGATCCACGGCCGGCAGCGTAGCGTCGTGCAACCGAAGCCGATCCACATCCCCTTTGATGGCGTAGAGGCGTTGGCGCGCACCAAGAAACGCCTCCTCGTAGCGCGCGATGTTCCGTCGCTGCTGATCGTCGGCCACATACCAAGCCAAAGCCTCCGTCACAGCACTCAGTTCGGCCTTGGCCTTTCGGTCCTCCTCTTCCAGTTGCTTGATACGGTCGGCGAGTAGCTGGAGTTCCTCCTCACTGTCGATGAGGTCTTTCTCGAAGGCTGCGAAATCCGCCGTCACCGCCTGGTAAGCCTGCTGGGCGAGGTCCCGCTGCTGCTTGATGCCCGCCGCGATCAGGGCATACTGCTCCTCACAGCCGATGAGCTTCTCCAGCAGTTCGTAGCGCTCGTTCTCCTTGGCCGTGAGGAAGTTGGCAAACGATCCCTGCGCTATGAGAACCGTGCGCAGAAACTGGTCGTAGTCGAGGCCGATAAGCTCAGGGAGCGTATTCCAGTCGGCCTCCTCCTCCGTGGGCCGTCCTTCCTTGCTGCCCAGCAGATAGAGCGCCGTCCTCACGTTCTCGTATTTCACTCGTTGAAACCGCACATACCACTCGGCCCGATACACCAGGCCGTTGTTGGCCCGAAACGTCAGTTTACTGTAGCCCTCCTTCCGTCCTCGCGTCAGGATGTTGCGCGAGTCGGTAGGCGCCAGTCGGTTGCGCTCCCCCTCTTCCGGCGTTCCATAGATCTCGATGTTCTGGTTGCGGTCGCCCTTCTTGCGCGGATAGCGAGGCGCCCGGTTGTAGAGCGCCAGGCAGATGGCGTCGAGGATCGTTGATTTGCCACTGCCCGTGGGGCCCACAATACTGAAGATATTGCTCTCGCCCAGGGCTCCCGAGGTGAAATGGATCGTCTCTCCCTCCTCCCGGTCGAGGGAAGCCAGGTTGAGTATCTCTAACTTGATAAACTTCATGCTTTCTCCTGATCTGTATGGATGGTTTCTATCAGATGGCGGAGCATCTGCTCCTGGTGTGCCGTCATCTCGGCGTTGTGCTTGATGGCGAACGTCTCCTTCAGCGTCTCCAGCGGGTCGCGGTTGAGGATGTCGTCGATGCTGTGTATCTCCTCCTGCCCCGTCATGGTGGTCAGGTCGATGTCGTCGATGACCCGCTGCGTCTTGCAGAGCACGGCGTTCTTCGTCTCTATGAGTGCGTGGAGCGCCTTGATCTCGTCGTTGCTTGCCTTCTCCGTCTTCACCTTGAGCACAAGATAGACAAAGTCGTCGCCCAGCAGCCCATCCACCCTGTCGCGCAGTGTTGTCTTGATGATTTTCTGCAGCTTCTTCGGCGACATCGCCTCGTCTGTCTCCGGCAGGATGCGCAGCGGGTGTTGGGGCTCATACTCCAGAAAGTCCACTCGCCACCTGCCGTCCGTCTCCGTCGTGACCAGATCGACCCCGTGGCAGTAGTCCTTCTCGGCAAAGGACATGGGCAGGACGCTCCCTGTGTAGCGTGCCCAGCGGGTGTTCCAGATATGCTGCCGCTTGTGGATGTGACCACAGGTCAGGTAGTCGGGGTGGTTCTCCCAGTCCTTCATCTCCACCTCTTCCTGTCCGCCGATGATGATGCGCTCGCTGGCATCCCGCTCGGCGATGTCGGCCCCCTTGGCATACATGTGAGCCATCATGACGATCGGCGTGTCAGGATATAGCTCCCTCGCACGGTCCGTCAGTTGGCGCAAGAGGTCGGTGACGCCCTGCGAATAACAACTGTTCTGCACGACGTCGCTCCGGAGGTAGGGCACGGCGAGCACCACCACCCGGTCGCCCGTCCGCCCCGTGAGCGGTATCATCAGGTCCTCATAGTCGATCACCCATCGTCCTCCCTCCTCCTGCTGTTGCCAGGTGCGGTGCACATGACCCCTCACCTCCACCCTCTGTCGGGTCAGCAACGCACGGGGAGCCTCCAGCCTGCTGGCCGAGTCGTGGTTGCCGGCAGTGATGATGATGTGAAGGTCTGGACATGCCTGCGTGGCCTCGTCCAGAAACTCGTAGTAGGCCGACTGTGCCGCTGCCGATGGGTTGCCATTGTCAAAGACGTCGCCCGCCACGAGGAGCGCGTCGGGCTGCTGCGCTCGCAGTTGTGAGAGCAGCCATTGCAGATAGTGGCGATGCTCGGGCAATCGGTCGCTGCCATGAAAGAGGTTGCCGATGTGCCAGTCGCTGGTGGTGATGAGTTTCATTCTTTTCTTGTTCTTGCGTAAAAGATGAGTATGATATTATAGGCCGAACAGCGCTTCGCAATCGGTGATGAAGTGGAGGTAGGTGTCCTTCATCTTCTCTATCTTCTTGTCATATTCGGTCTGGCTCTTTGCCCATTCGAGCGGCGGATACCAGAGCACGTCGTCGCGCTTCTTGGCCAGTTTCAGCGTGCATCCCTTGAAGTAGTCAGCTGCAATGCCCAGGTCGTGGGCGCCACCGCTGAGCGAGGGGAATTTGCTGGCAGTGTGCCTGGCAATCGACGGATCCTGTCCCGGCACCCATCCCTTGCTGCGGGAGAATACCTCCAGGTTGCCCAGCGTACATTCGCCCGTCTTCTCATTGACGTTGGTCATCTCGATGCGGTAGCGGCGCGGGACGATGCTTCCCGACTCAAAGCCGTCCATTCTCACCAGCAGGTTGAACCACAGGTTGGCCAGCAGATCGTTTGTCGTGACGCGCAGGTCGTGGTACATGACGGATCCGCCATCGGCCACGAGATATTGCTTGCCACCCTCGTGCTGGAAACCGATGATCTTCATCGGCGGGAAGAAGCCGTTCACCGACACTCCCTTGCCGTTGTATCTCATTTTCGGGTCCAGCATCAAGGTGAGGTAGCCGTAGGTCTTGTCGCCAAACGGGCAACTGATGTCCTTGTCCTTGCTCATCGTGGCATAGAGCGTCACATAGACCGGTGCGTCGTCCAGTTCCATGATCTTCACTTTGCCCTCGTAGGTGTTGGTCTGGTCGATCGGTTCAAAGACGGGACGCTGGAGGAAGTACACGGTGGCCGTCACGTCGTCCGTGACCATAAACGGCTCTTTGCCCACCTCCTGTTTTTCCACGTTGATGCTCGATGCCACCCAGCCCTCGTTGGCGGCCGGTTTGATGGAGACCTTGTCACCATACTTGATGGGCGACTTGCCCACAACGCTGGCCGTGCCTCCTTCCTTCGGACTGCAGACGATGTTCACCTTGTAGGTCGCGTCTGTCACCTGCGTGGGTCCCTTGGGCTTATCGGTGATAGGCGGATCTTTTACTATTATCGTCGTGTCGTTGAAGTTGGGAGCCTTGATGAATCCTGTCAAGTCCTTGGCGGAGAAAGTTTCTGCTGAAAAAAGCCAGGCGATCTCACCCGTATATTTGATCAGCGCCAGGTATCGCTTGTCGCCGACATTGATGTTGTTTGCCACGATATAGCCATCCTTGCTCGGCTGGCTGAATCCTCTGATGAAGTCGGGAGACCATGGGGAACTCATCTCTTTGAGTACCAGTCGTCCCCTGCTGTCTATCACGACCGATCCCGAATGGATGGTATGGATACCGAAAGGCTCGAAGGGTTTCGTCACCCACAGTTCGTCGGCATAGATATCGTGTCCGTCACTGGCGTAGGTGGGGTAGCTGTCCATCACCGTGAAGTCGTCATCGACGAGCAAGATGCGGTCCCAGGTGTCTTTGACGCCGCGCACCAGGGCATGGCCTTCGTAGAAGGAGGTTCCACCGTGGGAGATCGCCAGTGCGTTGCCCTTGAGGTCGTAGTAGGTTGTCGTCGGTTCCGACTCGTTGGAGTAGAGGTAGTACTTGCCGTCGCAAACATCACCGATCATATACGTCCTGCTGAGCGACGTCATAGCAGAGAAGCTCGGTACCGTCTGTACCACCTTGCCCGTCTTGTCGATGAGGGTGGCGGTGTGGGTGCCGTCGCTGGTGTTTCTCTTGAACGTCCAGGCATAGCCCTCGCTGAAGTCGCGCACCTTGTCCCATTGCGGCTGCAGCACCACCTGACACTTCTCGTCCATGTAGCCCCACTTGTGGTCCTTCGTCTCAAAGGCGCGCAGTCCACATCTCAGGGCTCGCGTCTTTTCGCCGTCATAGCCGAAATAGAGGTTGCTGGGCGAAGGCATCTTTTCACCCCGCGTGTTGATGAAGAAATTGCCCATCTCGGTGTAGCCCTGCTTCTTGGTCACGGCAGCCAGTCCATCGACAAACCTTGACTGGGGCTCCCATGACGGGTCGAGGTTGCGCACCGCTCCGTTCTTGTAGAGGATGGAGTAGTACTCCTTGCCGAGACTGTTTTTCTTTGCCGACTTCACCAGCAAGGCTCCGTTGTCAAAGCACATCGGGTGGGTGTCGTACAGTCCGAGGGGCTTCCAGTTCGGACCAAACAGATACGCTCCATCTACCGACCACACCGTGAGGAGGTTGTTGTCCATGACGCAGAATGCGCCCTCGCAGACGTTGTACAGCGTGTTGGTACTGATGTCGGAGATCACCATGTAGTGGGTGTCATTCGTGAGGTAGGGCGTGAAGAATACGCGTTCTCCCTCGGGCTCATCCTGCTCCTGCTGCGTCTCGATGATCTCGTTGACATACTCCGTGAAGGTTTTGGGATTTTGTGCCCAGGCGCTTGTCGGCTTTGCCACGAGGGCTATGACCGCCACAGCCGCAAGCCATATTGCGGAAGTCGTGGATTTGTGCATCGTTTGTTTCATCATTATTCTGTCTTTTATAGGTTTCTGTCTTGGAAGGTTCATTAGTGGGGTAGGCGGATGGGTGTCGTCGAGTACGATCCGTCCGCTCCTCTGCTGCAAAAGTAATCATATTTTTTCTAATAAAGGTTGTAAACGGAAAGAATCTTTTGTTTTCTTGTGGTTTTTCCTTGCCTTTGTCGATTTTTCCCGCCGTCAGGCCATGGGAAAACAAAAAGTGGAGGCATTCCCACCAAGGGGACTACCTCCACTTTTCAAATATATTTGGGGTTTTGTGTCGCAGAATTACATCATGCCACCCATACCCGGCTGTGCTGCGGGCATCATCGGCTCCTTCTCGGGCTTATCGACGATGAGGCACTCTGTGGTGAGGAACATGCCAGCGATGGATGCTGCGTTCTCCAGGGCTACGCGAGCCACCTTGGCCGGGTCGATGACACCAGCTGCGCGGAGATCCTCGTAGATGTCCTTGCGGGCATTGTAACCGTAGTCGCCCTCGCCCTCGCGGACCTTATCGACTACCACGGCACCCTCGCCACCAGCGTTGGCGACAATCTGGCGCAGCGGCTCCTCGATCGCACGGCAGACGATATTGATACCCGTCTGCTCGTCGGCGTTCTCACCCTTGAGGTCGGCGAGCACCTTCTGAGCGCGGATGTAGGTAGTACCACCACCCACGACGACACCCTCCTCGGCAGCGGCACGCGTTGCGCAGAGTGCGTCATCGACGCGGTCCTTCTTCTCCTTCATCTCCACCTCGGAGTTGGCACCGACATAGAGCACGGCCACACCGCCAGCCAACTTAGCCAGTCGCTCCTGCAGCTTCTCCTTGTCGTAAGAACTCTTCGTGTTGGCAATCTCGTTCTTGAGCTGAGCCACACGCTCCTTGATGTTCTCCTTCGCACCAGCACCATCGACGATGGTGGTGTTGTCCTTGGAGACCGTCACCTTCTTGGCCGTACCCAGTTCCTCGAGCGTAGCCTTGTCGAGCGTCAGACCCTTGTCCTCGCTGATCACCACACCACCAGTCAGCACGGCGATGTCCTCCAGCATGGCCTTGCGGCGATCGCCGAAGCCCGGAGCCTTGACGGCGCAGATCTTCAAGCCAGCACGCAGACGGTTGACAACCAGCGTGGTGAGAGCCTCAGAATCGACATCCTCGGCGATCACCAGCAGCGGACGGCCACTCTCGGCAGCAGGCTGCAGGATGGGCAGGAAGTCCTTGATGTTGCTGATCTTCTTGTCGTAGATGAGGATGTACGGATTCTCCATCACACACTCCATCTTGTCCGTATCGGTCACGAAGTAGCCAGACAGGTAGCCGCGGTCAAACTGCATACCCTCTACCACACCGATGTTGGTGTCGCGGGTCTTGCTCTCCTCGATGGTGATCACACCGTCCTTGCTCACCTGGCGCATGGCGTCGGCCAGCAGCTTACCGATCTCCGGGTCGTTGTTGGCGCTCACCGTAGCGACCTGCTCGATCTTGTCGTAGTTGTCACCTACCACCTCGGCGTTGTCCTTGATGTAATCTACCACCGCGTTGACGGCCTTGTCGATACCACGCTTCAAGTCCATCGGGTTGGCACCAGCAGCGACGTTCTTCAGACCCTCGTTGACGATGGCCTGGGCGAGAATCGTAGCCGTGGTCGTACCATCACCTGCGTCGTCGCCCGTCTTGCTGGCCACGCTCTTGGCAAGCTGTGCGCCTGCATTCTCCAGGCTGTCCTCCAGCTCTACCTCCTTGGCCACGCTCACACCGTCCTTGGTGATCTGCGGTGCGCCAAACTTTCTGCCAATCACCACGTTGCGACCCTTCGGGCCGAGTGTCACCTTGACGGCGTTGGCCAACTGGTCCACACCGCTCTTGAGCAGATTGCGTGCTTCTGTATTGAATTTAATATCTTTTGCCATGATCGTTTCTTCTGTTTTTATTTGATAAATACAATTTTACAACTCGTTGCGTCCCTCACCACCTCTTTACTCGGTGACGATGGCGAGCACATCGCTCTGGCGCATCATGAGGTACTTCGTGCCCTCGTTCTCAATCTCCGTGCCAGCATACTTGCCATAAAGCACCACGTCGTCGGCCTTCAGGATCATCTTCTCGTCCTTCGTACCCTCGCCGACGGCAATCACCTTGCCGCGCTGCGGTTTCTCTTTGGCGGTGTCGGGAATAATGATTCCACCCACTTTCTCCTCTGCCGGTGCCGGAAGAACCAGCACTCTGTCTGCTAACGGTTTAATTGTCATGATCGTAATATTTTTAATCGTTTTTGTTTTTTGACTTTTTGCGAGCCCCCTCGGCACTTGCCTTGCGGACCTCACCCTTCTCTTTGCGAAAAGCGTGCCAATGCGCCAAAACGGTCTCGCCAAACTGACAGGGTGACAAAGTGGCAGACTCGTGGTGACAGCCTTCTTCCAAGTATCAGCTACGTGTCAACCTTGTATCATCTTCCCATCGAACAAATATCGTTTACGTATCGTTTCCGTATTGTTTCCGCTTCTGTAAGCGAGAACGATAGGAGAACGATAGGAGGACGATACGAGAACAATACGGGATTGATACGGAATCAATACGGGATCAATACGGGATCGATACGAGAACGATAGGATGCGACTCCTGACAGATGTTTTAGGCAAGAAGTTTAACTTTTCCATTGTTATGTGTTTGGATTATATTTTACATTACGGTTGCTTGTTGTGCTCCGCCTTTCATGCAGCGATGGTTGATGCATCACTCGCCAAGGCGCAGTAGCTATACAAAGATAACCCCGCGTCCTGCCGAATGCAAGTCGATTAGCATGAATTAACGACCCATTAACTTTTTCTCCGTATTCATTTAACAAAGCCTGTGTCAGCGAAAAAGCGTCTATTATAGTCTTTTCTCACGGTCTTCTCGCAGTTTGCGCTACAAGAAACCCCTTGCTTCCATCCACAGTCTGCAGCTATGAAACATGTTCTAAAATGAGTTTTGGAGGTAAGTAAACCCGACAAAATATCTTGGGAATATTTTTGCCATTTCGGTCTAAATACACAGGGCCAGCTCTTAAGTTATCGAAATCCATCACCTTTGTCTATCAAGAAAAACTTTGGTCAGTTTTACCAGTCTTTTGTTTGCAAGACACAGATGTTCCTGCAAGTTCTTCTTGACAGCATTGTTGTCTATCTTTCCTCTCTTATAGTTCTTGATAAGCAGATTGATATTATCGATTTTGCTTCTTAGCAACCATTTGAACAGTGTAGCTTGCTCACGAGGCAGGTCAGAGTACCCTTCGTCAATGCCCTCACGATGCTTCCGATAGGTGATAAGCGTGTGCATATAATCATCATGTATGAGCTTGACTATTGATCGGTCATTACACAGATCCGCCAGTTGCTTGTATGCTTCTATCAGGCGATAGTCAATAGGCATGACAGTACGCCATACTGCCATATTCATGTCTGCTTGGGTGCCACAATAGTATGTCCCCATGACTCCGTCAGTCACCCGAAACAGTCTTTCGTAACAGTCAGGTTCTTGCCATTCATCCCCTTTATCTTCATAGAAGCGCTTCATCTGCTGTCGTGCCACCTCATGCCAGGCAAAGGATGCACAGGCTTCGTCCATACCCGAATTGACCATACTCGCGTATGAGTCAAACAGGGCTACGACGATAGAAATGGTGTCTTTGTAGTCTTCTGTAATCCACTTGTTAAATTTTTCATTGTTCAAGCCCAGGGCTTCCAAACTATTGTAGCCGGTTTTGCTGTACGCTGTGTCAGCAATTGCCAGCAACGAGTCGATAGTTTGTTCTGAGCAGGTGACGTATGGCATCACTTTTTTCTTGTCAACGTCCAGATGTTTCAGGACGAACTGAGTGCAGTCCTTGGCAACCATTACCGTGTCAGTCGTCTGATTGGCCTCTCCGCTTTTGTGGCCTTTGCAGGCAAATGTGGAAAGAATGACCAGAAGAAAGAGTGCTAAATTGAATATCGAAGTAGTTTTCATGTTGTTCGTTTTTTGTTATTCTATATCTACTCTCGCCACCTCATCCACATTCTTAATCCTGCGGATATAGTCAATGGCTTGCTGTAGTTCGTTGGAAGAATGTACCTCAAAATCCACCATGGCTTCCACGATGCGGTCTTTAGTTTCTATTTGGAGTCTTGAGATGGAGAGGTTTTGTTGCTCTGTAATGCAAGCCACCACATCGCTGAGCAGATGATGGCAGTCGATGCCACGGATGCAGATACGGACAGGGAAAAGGAACTGCTCGTTCTCTTTGAAGTCCACTTCCACAATGGTGTCGCCCTGCTTGGAAGCCTGACGGATAGCGGTGAGGCAGTTGCGCTTGTGGAGTGTAATCTGTCCTCCAGCGTTCTTGAAACCAATGACTTCGTCTCCTGGCAACGGATGGCAGCAAGTGCAACGCTTGTACTCCATCTTGGGTCGGCCTTTAAAGAAACTGCCCAAACTGCGTTTTGCCTTATAGGTCAGCACATGGTTTTGCCAGTCTGCTTCCGGTGTGGCATTGTCAGAAGTGCCTATCTCCACACAATCGCCACGATGGATCACGGTCTTCACCGATGATAGTTTACCATTGATACGCGCATACACGGCATGAAGCCCCACTTCCGTATGAATTTCAAAGGCAAAGTCGAGTGCCGTGGCATGCTTGGGTAGTATGATACACTTGCCTTTGGGCGTGAAGGTCATGATGTTGTCATGATAGAACGATGCGGTGACACCATCCATATAATCCATCTCGTTGGTGTGGTAAGCTATGTCCTTGAGCACTGCCTTGAATTTCTCCAGCCATGTTTTCAGATTTCCCTCCGTGCGTTCCGCCGTACAGCCAAGGCGGTTGTTGCGTATCATGCGCTCAGATGAGATATGCACCTCCTCCCATTGTCCCTTGGGATTGAGAAACTTCACGTGGAAACTCTGGTAGCCGTTCTCCTTTGGGGCGTTGATATAGTTGACCACCGAGCAAGGACGCTCCTTGAAGCAGTCGGACAGCACGGCATAGATGTGGAGACTCTGCTTCTTCTCCTCCTGCAAGCCATCTGCCTTGTAGATGATACGCAGATAGTGTTTGCTATCCATGTGCTCAAAGTCGCAACCCATGGACTGCATCTTGCGCCAGATGCTGTAAGGCGAGCGCATACGCAACTCGATGCGTGCGTCAATGCCATTGGCTTCAAGCACCTCCTTCGCCTTGGCGATAAAGGCATCCACATCCGACTTCTCTGACTGCTGAAGCTCTGCCAGTTGCTTATCAATTTGTTCGTATTCACGCGGACAGCGGTAGCGGAACGACAGATTTTCAAGTTCCGTCTTCACGTCGTACAAGCCAAGGCGATTGGCAAGAGGTGCATAGAAATAATCAGTTTCTGAGGCGATCTTCATCTGCTTGTCAGGGCGCATGCTGCTGAGCGTGCGCATGTTATGAAGACGGTCGGCCAATTTCAGTAGGATGGCACGCACGTCAAACTGTACGGACGAGAGCATCTGGCGGAAATTGTCCACTTGCTTCGACTGCTCATATTTCTCCTTCTTCTGCTTAGTCACAACACCGACGAGGAAAGCCACGTCGTCGCCGAAGCGCTCGCGGATCTCGTCTATGCTGTATGGACAGTCTTCCACAATATCGTGTTGGAATGCTGCCATAATAGGGTTTGCACCCAATTCCAACTCTTCTGCCAGGATGCGTGCCACAGCAACAGGATGACTGATATAAGGCTCACCCGACTTGCGCAATTGGCCCTTATGTGCAAAAGCAGCAAAGTTGTAGGCTTCATGCAGTAGCTTCATCTGACTCTCATCTACTCGCTTACCCATCAATGTGAAGATCGCGTTCACATCAGCCAGTATCTTCTGTTCATAATTCTCGTTCATTGTCTCTTCGTTTTCGTTGTTCATTATAATAGAGGAGAAGAGTGGTGATATTATATCATCTTTATCCAGAAAAAGTGGGATAGTTTAGTACTTGTTGTTTTAGTAGTTTTCCCTTATTGGCAGGCCGTTTGGAGGAAGCGTAGTTTGTTGCTCTTGTTTTCCCATGTCAGCAGGTTGTAGTGAATCATCGCAAACTACACTTGTTGTTCCGTTTTTGGGGGACGCTCCCACGCTCTAAATGTTAATTTAGGGGTTGAAAAGCACAAATTTGGGGGTTGAAAACAAAAATATTTTAAGAAACTTTTCTTTGATTCATAAAATAGTTGTAAATTTGTGTCGGACTGTAAAAGCTAGACCGCAATCATGCCGTGAGACGAGTTCTTTCCATTATGATAGAGTCGGCAGCCTACGCCGTACAAAGTGTAGCGAGTCACCCCGAGGGTGAACACTATACGAAGTGGGCCTAGGGTGGGAAAAGCTGTGATGCTCGAGAGTAGGGCAGCCCCAATAGCAGGAGCATGTCGAAACGTGCCTCAGCCAGCTTTGTCTAAGCAGTCCAGACATAAAAGGCGTTTACAAGCGTCAAGTTCAACGTACACTCTGAAACGTGAGAAATTTCGAGAAACAATGTACTGCCTTGAACATGACAACGGTAGATGTCCCGGGTGTGATTATACCAAGTTGTCACATTTTACATGAGCAGATATTGTGCTCTGCCACTATGGCATACAATATCCTCGGCTTGTGTAAGTGTGCAATAATTGCTATATATCATATCGGCGTGGGCTATACTGTTGTTCGTTCAGCAGTATAGGGCACTTTCTCACGGCCTCAGAGTGTGGATCGGACAACGGACGGTTCACGCTTTTTTTGTTAGTGTCATCCAGACCTGGATCTAAGACACGACCTAAATGGACACATTGCCTAATGTGAACTCCCGACGAGGCGGTGACAATCCCTCGAGCGCAGGACTTACCTCCTGTGCCCTCCCCGAAGCTCAAGGCGCCCCAGGCGCCGCAAGATGCTCAGAAGGGGAATCCTCGAACTTTATACCTAAGGATAGGCCCCAATGGTTTGTTCTCCGCGCGACATACGGACGCTGGAAAAAGGCAGTTGATTTGCTCGAAGACAACGACATTGAGACCTACGTTCCGATGCACGACATCACGAAACTCATCAACGGGAAGCGGAGAACCTTTCACGAGCCTCTGCTTCCCGATATTGTTTTCGCTCGGTTGAGCCGCACAATGGCCGAACAGTTCGTCAAGGATCCCGCCCCCTCCTCCAAATGGTTGAAATACTACACCGACAAAACCAAACCCCTAGAAAACGCCACAGGTCTCAATCCTCCCATCGTTATTCCCGACAACGAAATGCTCAACTTTATCAAAGCCACCAGCGTCCCCAGCGAGCATAGTGGCATGATCTCTAAGGACCGCATCCGCTACAAGAGTGGCGATCTCGTCCAAATCACTCAGGGCGACTTCAAAGGCATCATCGGCAAAGTGGTGAGAGCGGCAGGGCAGCAGCGCGTCGCCATAGAACTGGAGGGCATCGGAATATTTATCACCGCCTATATACCCAATGACTTTCTGAAAGTCTTGAAACGATGTGAAACTGTAGTTTGGTGACACATGTTGGGGTGTAATGAGACAGAAAAGAGATGAAAACTAAATAAGAGACCTAAAACGAAATGATTTTTTCATTCCTATGGTGATAGAAAAGCCAAGCCTATCCTCTTATTGTTATTAAAATAAACAATTATGGAAATGTCATATATTATAGCACCTTTGTTGGGCGGAGTTATTGGTTACATCACCAACGACATCGCCATACGAATGCTATTTCGTCCCCATAAGGCGAAATATCTCTTTGGAGTCCACATACCATTTACTCCAGGCATCATCCCCAAGGAGAAAGGACGTATAGCCGAGGCTGTCGGAGGAGTTATCAGTGAAAATCTGATGAACCAAGAGGTATTGGAAAGATACCTCCTGTCAGAAGAGATGATAGCCAAAGTGCGCTCGGCTGCGGAGGAATTCATCGCTACACAGAAGAAGAACAACGAGACTCTTGCAGAATTCCTTGGCCATTACCTTTCGCAGGAAGAGATCCGCAATATCTCGGAAAACGTCAACCAAAGTATTACGAAGCAAACATACGAGAAGTTGGCAGACTCTTCAGTAGGTGAGAAGGTTGCTCACATAGCTATTGACCATGTAGCGCAAAAGCTAACCATCGATGGGGCACATGAGTTGCTTTCCGGCATTGGTGGCACATTGGGTGGCATAGGTGGAATGGCGGCTGGGCTATTTGGCGGCAACATCGTTGCCAGATTCTTGGGTATGCTCCGCGAACCAGCCGAGCATTTCCTTGCAAAGAACATCAATACAATGCTCCGCGACAATGGCGAGGAAATAGTGTCTAATATGATTGGTGGGGAGGTAGACAACTTCTTGAACAAGCCTGTTTGCCAATTGCTTAATGGGCATGACGAACAGCTTGCACAAGCAGTCAACACCATAGAATCCGTTTACCGTAGCATCATAACCGAACATCTACCAAAGATTCTTCAATCTATTGACATCAGCAAGATTGTTCGGAAACGTATCAACGAAATGGACGTAAACGAGACTGAGAAACTCATCTTCCAAGTCATGGACAAAGAACTCAAAGCCATTGTATGGCTGGGTGCCTTGCTGGGACTGCTGATGGGAAGTATTAATATTTTAATTTAAGAACTATGCCAATAATAACGTCAGCATTAGTAATGGTAAAAGGAGCTATCTTTTTAAGCAAAAGCGCAGCTGTAAAAGCAGCTATTCTCAAATATGGCTCTTATATGGTTGCAACAAAAGGAGTTGCGGCTACAGTTTCAGCAGGAATGACGGTAGCAACAGCTGCTGGATATTTCGTCGCAGTAAAATCTATACCAACAAATTCCGTTAAGGGATTTACCCAAATTATAAATGGAATGAGTAAAAGAAGTGTAGCGGATTTTATGGATGGAATATATCAGTTAAGTAAGGTCTATAGCTCCACCAATTCACTCATTTCTGATTTCAATGCATTTATTGATTCTGGAGATTGCGCTCCAGAAGTGAAATTTTCTTTAAAGAAATCAATCAAAGGGCTTGAAGGTATTCTTAAAAACGAAATTGAGCATAATGTTTATCAGCTTCTTAAAGAAGTAGAAAACCATCTTAAAGAATATGGTTATACAGGTGAAGATTATTCGAGACGAATCAATACAATCTACTACAAGCACACCTATGATGTGCCAAATGACTACATTGAAGTTTTGGGTAGAGGTGGGCGTATTTATTCCGACGTATCTGAACTAAATCAGTCTTTAGGTATTGGGGAATATAATGTCTATGATCACTATTTGGCATATTGCATTGCGGGCTGGTTAATTGATAATACGAATCTAGCCTGTCTATATAATGTTTCACAGGAAAAACTGGCTAAAGACATTACAGATCAGATTTTAAGTTATCTAAAAGCATATAATCTGTAAAATGCATACAGATTGATCTTATCAAGCCAGGTTGATTGCTCGGTAATAAAGACAAGTAAAATCATAGAAATATTGTATAATTCTAATTTTTTAAGTTATGGGACTTTTTGGAATTGGTAAAGGCGTATTTAAAATGGCCAAAGGAGTTATTGAAGGAGACGCAGAAGAAATAATCCTCGGCGCCCAAAAAACGGTTATAAACGCAGCAGCTTCTGCTGGACATGCTATTGCAGGGGAGCTTTGGAATAAAGCTCATACTGATGACGATGACGATTAATCGGTATCTTTAAAAACAGAGTAATTTATTAACTCGCTCTGTCAATCCTATATAACTACTTTTATGGCTTTTAAACAAGCCTTTCCTAATACTTTTTTCAATGTTGGGAAACTAATAGTGCATAACAAAAAACGGATAATAATATTGGGCACAATAATAACTATGTATGGACGAAATTAAGACAAAACAGAATATATTTGGCATACTAATAGATGCTGTTGAAAGTGGGGTCGAATTAGGCAAAAACGCGATAGATAATATAAAAGAAACAATGGACACTCCACAAGTTAGAAGGATGCAAGTAATCACTTCTTTCTTAAAATTAGGGTTATTAGGAAATGTGTCGTCTATCAACACCATAACAAGAACAATGTTTCCGTTTGAATCCAAAGGTATAAAAATAGATTATAGCAGACGCTATCATGAAGAATGCCCAACTCACAAAACGCCTACCTTCGGAACAAGCGACCCATATCATGTTTGGTGTCCTTTGTGTATGGATTTCTTGCAAATCAACACTCCTTTTTGTTAGACTCGTAAAATTATAAATTCAAAATACAATAAGGATAATATAACTTATTTTTATTATGGCACAAATAAATCATCAAATACAGCAGATTATTGATAAGCGCAAGCTTACTCGTCTGCCACAGATAGAGAAGGAAATAACCTTCTTGAAAGAGGTAAAAGCCAAGGTTGAAAATCTTGACTCTGTAATTAATACCATTAATAATCAGATGACAGAGAAGCATGGTCCATATTATGCTATGCTGCAATCTGACCCAAGTATGGAAACACGCTTCATGGCTGTTTCTACAAGTCAAGTCAAGAAGTTGATTGATGAGCAACTAGAGCGTTTGGAGATTCTTCGCAAGAGATTTTCTCGTGACGCTGTACAGATTGCATTTATCGGTTATGAGCGTCAGGGAAAAAGTTGCTTCTTGCAGTCGATTTCAGGTTTGAGCAACAAAGTTATACCAGCATATAGCGGTACAAGTTGTACAGGAGCAGTATCAGTCATTCATAATGTTCCCAAAGATCTCGAAGTACATATTGAGTTCTACGACTTGAAGTCATTCCTGAATATCGTGAAGGAAAAACTCCACAATTTCTTCCCAAACAATCATTTCGCTTTGAATAGTCTCAGTGACCTCTCTACTATAGACCTTAGCGAATTCACCACAGATGATCCCGAGCTTTCTTTGGAGTTCAACAAATTCAAGGATGCATTCTTTGGTCATTTGAACGTTTATGAATCATTGATTGGACATTCGAAGATTGTGACATCTGACGAGAATCAGATAATCCAGCATGTTTCTCAGTATGAAGAGTTCGATGCTATACTCGAAGGTGATGATGCAAGCCTTTACACGAAGAAGAAAAAGCAGGATGCTAATGGTAATGAAGTGGAGGTATGGCAGAAAAACTACTATAAGTATATCGCTGTAAAGTCAGTAAACATCTTCACCCAATTCGTTGACCCTCGCATTGGTGTCTCTAAAATTGTCTTGGTCGATACCATTGGCATGGGAGATGCATCAAATGCAGAACGAATAGAAGATGAAATGTTCCGTGTTCTCCGTGAAGATTGTGATGCTGCCGTTGACGTGTTCAAGCCACAGGCTAATGGTGACTCATTTAACAAACAGCAGAATGAGGTACTGAAGAAGATTGGTAGGCGTCTTGCAGATAGAGAACCATACCGTTGGATATACTACGTTCTAAATCGTGTAGAAGGAGGAAAGGGCTACAATGTGGAAGTTGTGCCTTCCATCATGGAGCAGATTAAGACAAGTTTTACAAGCATGAAGACAAAACCTGTTGCCGATGTTCTTGATATTAACGCGATCAACACAGAAGAAGTTAATCAGCGTTTGGTTAGTCCTCTTCTTGATTTGATTACAGAGAACCTCGATGGCATTGATGCTAAATTGATTGTAGAGACGAATAAGTCCAATGACATACTCTACCAAGAATATAAAATGTTGGCGGATGCTGTTGCAGCAGTCGTTTCTGGCAGAATGATACAAAACACCAACGAAGGCAAACTATTCGACACACTATTTAAAGGACTCTCATATTCGAAGAATTTGCGTGACCTTGATGATTACGGCTATGCTAAGACCAAGGACGAACCATGTGTTCAGGTACGTGAACGTATTGATATGGTTATAAATGACCTCGTGGAACTTGTGCCAGATGCAGAAGAATGTATATATCCCGATGTAGAGAGTGGCGACAAGGACACAAACGGCATTTTCGTAAAACACCTCAATGCTTTCCGCAACACTATATTCGCGGCATTTGAAGAAGTTAACACCGAAGTTCTTATTCCATTGCAAGAAAAGGTCAAGGACGATTTGATTAATATCTTGTTTAATGAGGCAAAGATGGGCAACATCCCTCTTCAGGATTATTCTATTGAAGATGGTGCATCACAGGCTTGGCTGAAGGCACTGGTTACGGAAAAGGTGGACAAGAGCGTATATCCAAGGCTTCATGATATGCTGATGTTCGTTCTAAACTACAATCTCAACATCGAAGGTTTAATTGAGTATAATGTAGCAAAATGTCTAAATACCATTGACCCATTGAGTGAGGAATGTCCACCTATGCACCCTCTTACTTCTTCATTGGAGGAGCAGGCGGAAGAGATTTGGGCAGAAATCGTCAATCGCATTACACCAATACAGAACAAGCTTCGTTTGTGGAGAAACGATTTTGCTTTGATTCCGAGTCACTCATTTTATGCACGTGTACACAAGTTCCGTGACAAAATGGTTTTCGGTGACGAAGAAACTAAGGATAATATCCGAGATTTCTATCGCGACAATCGACTGTCCATCTGGCGTGACGATTTTGCAGACATGGCTGTGCAGGATCAAGCATTTGGAGCCTGGAATAAAGAGACCAAAGCAATCACAGATATGTGCTTAAAGAATAAGTTCTACATCAATCTGAACAACTAAATGTAACAAGTATGGCATTATTCAATATCCCAATACCTGATTTTTTGAAGCCGAAACCTTCGGAAACTCCTATCCTCAACATCTGTATGATGGGCCCCCGATCTGTTGGTAAAACTACAGTGTTGACATCCATCTTCTTTGAAACCCAGGACAGCGTTTGTGGTTCAAAGCTTTACATGAAGGCATTGGACACCAATACGGAGAAGTTGATCAATTACCATACCATGCTTGTCGATGCGGTGGAAAAAGGTAATGCAGCAAATCTTCCTGCTTCCAATACCGAATCAAACTTTAAGTTCGGATTGGGGCTGAAAGGGCAGCAGCCTACACTTCATCTTAACGTGCAGGATTTTCCTGGAGAGTATTTAATATCAAAGAAATCAGAGGTGAATGACTATATGGCAAAGGCTACCGTAGTGTTGATTGCTATTGACACCCCATATATGATGGAGGAGAATGGGTGTTACAATGTACAAAAGAACAAAGTGGACATTGTGACCAGGTATCTGAAAGATAATTCCGCAAGCATCAAGGATAAACTTGTATTGTTTGTACCCCTTAAGTGTGAATTGTACGCTCATGAAGGGGGAATAGAATCTGTAACAGAAAAGGTTAAAGAAACTTATTCGGATTTAATTTTCTACTTCAAGCAGAACAATATCGCCAGCTTTGTTACCCCAATACTTACACTTGGTGGTATGGAGTTTGATAAGATGGTGGACAATACCTCTGGAATTGGCGATGTAGAGAAGATAGCAACTTATCGTTCATATATAGCAAAGGCCAAGTATGCCCCATTATTCTGTCCTCAGCCCTTGTATTATCTCCTGACCTATGTCACAAACTATTATCAGTGGCAAAAGACTCAAAAAAAAGACGGATTCCTGTCAGGCATCATGGACTCTATCTATTCATTTTTTATGCATGATGAGGTGTTCTTTGAGGAGGTGCGGAAAATATGTAAATACATTATATATAATAAGAATGGTTTTTCTGCTGTAACAGGAAATTCCATATTACGTTTAAACTAATAAAAGTATAAAATCATGGCAGATCAGAAACCTTTGAAGATATTGATGATGGGAGGCCGTCGTTGTGGCAAAACTTCGGCACTTGCCAGTTTGTTTGAACAGATGGTTAATGGACCTGTGAAGAACTATTTCACAGTGTCAGATCAAACCATCTTGGAAACCAAAGATGGTGAAACGCAGGATTCGCTCAACGGAAAGTTTTTGGAGCTTACTCAAATGTTGGGAAAGCCGCATACGAAGACTTTTCTTGTAGATAAAGGTCCCACTAATAATTTCTGGAACTATAGTCTTAAATTACAGATTCCAGGGACAGACAGATCTATGTTCATGGAATTCCGTGATTCCGCTGGTGAGTTCTTCGAAGCTGGTGGCACACATTCAAAGGAAACAAACGATTATGTTTCTGAATGTGATGTTTTCGTCATTATTGTGGATACTCCATATCTTATGGGATGTAACGAAGAAGAGAGCAAAGAACTATGCACCGAAGCTATCAATCTTGGCACAAACAGAATCAATGACATACATGGATTCTTGACCAACATTAACGATAATGATGGTCAAGATGCAAAGATGGTTGTATTCGTACCGCTAAAATGTGAAAAGTGGGCGAAAGAAGGGCGTATTGACGAAGTAACAGCTCGTATTAAAACGGTTTATGAGAAGACAATAAAAGCACTTTCAGCATACAAAAAAATGACAATAGGAATTATACCTATTGAAACAGCGGGCAATATTCTATTCTCTGAATTTAAGGATGCTTATACTATTACTGGCAAAATAGGTGGTACAAAACGTTGCTGCAAGATTAGCGAAACAATAGTCAGGCTAGAAGATGGTACTCCTAAAAAAATCAAAGAATCGGACATCATCAACGAAGATGATAAGGCCGTTATTTCCGGAACAAGTTTGATGCGTCCTTACGCTTGGTACAATATCAATCCTAACGATCCATCATACGCACCCAAGAATTGTGAGCAGTTGCCTTTACACATTCTTCACTTCATGTTTGGCAAATACAAGGAAATAGAGACCAAAAAAGAAAAGGGCGGTATCTTTTCTTTCTTGAAAGGCTTATGGGATCGCATTTGTGCAGTCTTCGGCAAAATAAAGATTGACGAGTTGGATAAGATTCTAACTAAGATGCGTACAGATGGTATTCTGAAGAATTCAGGTGATGGTATTGAATACATCCAGAAGTGCTATTAATCGTAACAACTAAATACTTAGATCATGTTGAGATATTATTCATATTATTCCGTAGGAGGTTATAAGGACTTTTACCTTGGTTCTAATGCTGACCAGTTTGAAGCTTCATATTATTTATCTCTGCTTCCTGTATGGGAAAAAAGAGCACAGGAAAAAGATGATGCGGAACTCCAGAAGAAAGTTGATGAACTGAAGAAGTTGCCATCAATCAAAGTAATGGACGAAAAACAGAGTTACGGAATGCCCAAGGCAGGAAATTCTTTGTTTTCACATGGTGGCTACAAACTGATCTATGAACATTTGGAAGGTGACACTTATGCTCTGGCTGTTAGAGATATTCCTAGTTCAAGCAAGGATGAGTCAGGCCGCGAAACACCATTCTTGTTTGTAATAACATCTGACAATCAAGAAGATGTTAAGAAATTGAATGTGCTTGCGGCTTATGCTGCAACTAATATAGCAACATTCAGTAATATGATTTCGTCAACTCTTGGATATGACGTAGAGAAAAATGGTCTTCGCTTTGATGTGGCGGCTTTGAATATGTGGATTGACAAAGTGATCAAAACCCAAAAGTCCACTGAGGTTTCAACTATTGAAAAGGATTTGAACATCTCAGCGCGAAAGGGTGCAGTCTCTTTGCTTCTCATTCCAGACGGAGTTCCTTCTCAAACAGCCATTAACGAACAGGGACTTATTGGTAGAAGTATTGTTGCTGCGCACACATCAGACATACTCCCTTTGAATAATCCACAAAAGCTTATTTCTCTATTAAGAAAGCACTATGCAAAGCAACTTCAAGATAGTGAGAAAGCGATGTCTGATAAGCGTCTAAAGGAGCTTGCAATTGCAGTTGGTGGTGGAGCATTGTTAGGATTTATTCTCGCAAAAATGTTTAATTGAGATAAAACGTGGCTGATACATTAAAAGTTCTGATGATGGGAGGCCGGAGAGCAGGTAAAACATCAGTTCTTGCTGGTCTTGTCAATACTATGGTTAATGGAGACATTAAGAACCTATTAGCCATAAACGACGTGACTGTGCTTATGCCTGACCAGGAAACTCTTGCTAACAAGATTGAGCGTCTAAAAGAATCTGTTAAGAGTCTCTCGGGAAAGACCTTCCTCGTAGACGATTCAAAAACGAGTTCCTTTACAACCCATAGTCTTCAATTTGAGATTCCTGGAACCGGCAATAACATGGCCATAGAATTCAAGGATGCAAACGGAGAATTTTATGAGTCGAGAGCAAGCTATGATACCCATGGCGGAGCTCCTATTAGCAAAGAGCAAATCATCGATGCTGTAAAAGAAGCAGGTGTTTACGTCATAGCTATTGACACACCATACTTGATGGAAGCTATTAATCCTGGAAATGAACTATGTGACGAATCCATCAATATGGCATACAATCATGTAGATGACATACACAGTTATCTAACATATATAGACGACAAAGATGGAGCCGATGCTAAGCTCGTTCTATTTGTACCAAAAAATGTGAGAAATGGGTACACCGTGGCGAGGCTGATAAGGTGACGCAACGCATAAAGGATGTCTATAAAACTGTCTTTAAAGCTCTTGACGACTATAAAAACTTGCAAGTAGATATTATTCCTGTAGAAACCGTTGGTGCAATTGAGTTCAAGGAACATCAGACGGCAATGATATGTTCTAATAATCACTTTGTCGCTCGAAAGTGTTGTGTACTGAATGCTGAAACGGAGGTCCGCTTTGGCGATGGAACCTGTCGTCAGATTATGCAGGATGACATTATCGATGAAGATCCGGAAGGGAAAATATCAGAATTCCATTCTATCATTCGCCCATATTCGTGGTTCCATGTAACAGGAAATGAATATGCACCACATAATTGTGAGCAGCTTGCATACTAACCTGAGTTCGGGATAAGCGACAGTCGTTTT
>ENA-OOXT01000579-OOXT01000579.1-human-gut-metagenome-genome-assembly--contig:-NODE-579-length-27205-cov-2.663020_pt1 | contig 27205 bp, 18 predicted proteins | sample MGYA00241590_ERZ501349 | MGnify/ENA primary metagenome ERZ501349 (study PRJEB25962, sample SAMEA2042838) | human gut metagenome | biome: human gut; feature: human-associated habitat; material: faeces...
TCTGCTGGCCCCACTCCCCCGGCCGTTCTCCATTGGGCCTACTCCTTCGTCTTGCGGCGCATGCCGATGATGGCGATGCCGGCCGCAACGCAGGCAAGCATGGCAAGAACCACACCGATAACGGCCACGCCGGTCTTGGCGAGGTTCTCGCGGTAGCCGTTCCAGTCCGTCCAGGTTGGATTCGACCGTAGCGTCCTCGCACAGGATCCTGTCGCCGACCTCGACCGCGAATTCGACTCGTACGAACAGTTCAAACGAGAGCCGTACGCGTACATCGTCCACTGGAACACCAGACGACGCCAGATACGACTCGAGGGACGCACCCCGGAGGAGTTCCGGAGCATGTCCCTCGCGGTCTAGGGCTGTATCCTAATTAACAACGTCCAACAAACGGGGCGCAGTTCAATAACCGCCGGGGCCTTCACATAGATGGATGTATTCAGTTTGTCGCCAAAGAATCGTCAGACGCGTGCTCCATCATCGAATTCGTCGGTACGCGTTTCACGATGCCCTTTATGCTGCACGATGAGGCCAGCGGCGCCGACCAGCGCACACAAACCGAAAATCGAACCAAGAATCGAAGCCAACGCCGGAACGAACACGGAAGCGATAATGCCGATGACGCCGGCCACCAGCAATATCCAGAACACCAGTTTTGACAGTTTCACATGGCCGATTTCAGGATTCGGCGGCACGAAGTCGTCACCGTAACGGTCCATGACCCGATCCGTGTCAAGCCAGCTCGAACCAGTGAAATCGCGCGGCCCACGACCATTCGCCGGCGCATCATTGGTGAACGTGCCCTGATCCAAGTCATCGATGGACAGCAAAGCCTCTTTTTCCCGACGTTGCGCATGCTTCTCGAAACGTTTCGCACTACGCGAACGTTCCACGGCCTTCAAATCGTCAGCATGCGAATCCGCAAACTCGGCCCAAGCCGCATCCAAGTCGTCCATTGAAGAGCCGCCACCATGCGACGCGTCATTTGGGCGTTCTTCATCGTCATTGCTATTGTTGAGGTCAGTCATACTTATACTCTAATCGGGCGGAGGCCAATCCGCCGGGAGGATTGTGAAGAATGCTCTATTGGTTTTTCGTAAAAGGCTTGGGACCAATCGCCATCCACCGTTTGGGACCGACCGCGCAAGGACTTGAGAACATTCCGCACGAAGGTGGCGCCATCATCGCAGCCAACCATCTTGCCGTCATCGACGATGCGTTGCTGCCGTTGACCTGCCCGCGCATGATTCATTTCATGGGCAAGGCCGAATATTTCGAAGGCAAAGGCATCAAAGGCAAATTCAAGAAATGGTGGTTCACGTCAGTCGGCGTGTTCCCCGTGGACCGTTCCGGCGGTTCCAAATCACTTGGCGCACTGAACCACGCCCGTGAGATCATCGAGGACGGACATCTGTTCGGCATTCACATCGAAGGTACTCGCAGCCCCGATGGACGTCTTTACAAAGGACATACCGGCGCGGCGCGTCTGGCATTCGAAACCGGTTGCCCCATTATTCCGGCCGCCATCATCGGTTCGCGTGAACTGCAGAAGCCAGGACAGGTCATTCCGAACAAAGGCAAGTCCAAGGTGATTTACGGCAAGCCGATTGAAGTCGAGAAGAAATCCGCCGACCAGATTACCCACGATGATTTGCGTTCGCTTACCGACCGCGTGACCCGTGAGATCCAGAAGATGAGCGGACAGGAATACGTCGACGAATACGCGCAGAAGGTCAAGGCCGAGCTCAAAGCCCAGCAGGAGGCCGAAGCGCAGGCACAAGCCGAATCCGCTGCCAAGAAGGCATAAGTTTTCAGCGAGGTTCATTCCAAACCAATCAGGGGCGTCTGTTCCGAAGAATGTTTTCGGAACAGACACCCCTGATTTCTATTTTGTAATCAGGATAATCAGTCGAACAGCGACGAATACATTTTCAAGGTGACGGTATTCGGCGTGCCATCCTCCTGACGCAGTCGCACCTCGGTGCCTCCTACCGGATCCTGCGAAGCGACCTTCTTGTCTTGACTGGAGTCAAGTGTCAGTTGCGAGCTGATCTTCACACTGAATCCCAGCTTCTCCAATGCGGCTTTGGCAGCGGCGGCTTTCTGTCCGACATAATTCGGCAGCGTTACGGTTTCCGGTCCCTTCGACACCACCGCATTGACGCTATCGCCCCAGTGCAACTCGTCTCCGGTCTTCGCGGAAGCGGAAATCACCTGTCCTTGCGGAATCTTGTCATCGAATTGCTCGGTCCAGTTGACGGTGAGCTTGAGCGCATCAAGCGTCTGCTGCGCCTCATCCTTCGATTTGCCCACGACGTCCGGCATGGTAACCGGTTTCGGTCCTTGGGACAGCGTGACGGTAATCTTCGCGTTATGGGGCAGAGTCGCGCCGGGATCGACGCTTAAATCAAGCAACGCGCCCTGAGGTACGTCCATGGAATACGCGTCATCATTGGCCGGAGTCTGTTCGATGTTGTCGAAGCCGGCACGCTTCAACGCGTTGATCGGATCCTTGCCGTTCGCACTGGTGGCATCGAGAATGTCTGTGGGAACAGTGCCCTGCTTAATACCCTTGGACACTACCACCTTGACCTTCTGATGATGACGTTTGCTCACATGCGAACCGACATTCTCCGGGTCGGTGGAGATGACATTGCCAGCCTTGACGGAATCACTGAACGCCTCGGTCTCTTCGTACTCGATGTTGGAGAATTTCAGCAGTTCCTCATAGGCGTTCCATTTGATGTTGGAAATACGGCAGGGCTCCGAATCGGAACATGTGAGATCTGCCGGCTGAGGCATGGTCCAGTAGCTGCCCGGTCCTCGGAAATACCACCAGGCATAGCCTCCACCGCCTGCGCAGGCAAGCACGATGGCTGCTACGACGGCGATGATGACAGGTGCACGCTTGCCACTGCGTTTCGGCTGTCCACCACTGACCGGACCGTTCGAGGGGGAAGCTGGAACGTTGTTGGCGGGGACGTCGTTCTTTTCCAAAGCCAAGCGGGTGGTTGCCTCCGGATCTGCCTGCTGCGCCGGCATGACGGTGGTTTTGTTCGGGTTTTCCGGATTGAACTGTCGTGTACGATCGTCGTTCTGACGCACAGGCGGTGCTGGGGGAGCGGGCGGTAGCGGCATCCGCCGGGTGCCATCGCCGGGCATGGTGTCGGCGGCATCGTTTGCGGCCGGGGAAACGGCTGACAGACGGTATTGCCAGTCGTCGATGGTGAGGTTCGATTGCAACTGCTGCAATTCGTCGAATGCCACGGACGCATCCTGGGGACGGTCCTCGACCGCGCGCGCCGTAAGACGGGCGAGGAATGCGGCCACGCCTGCATTGATGCCCGGACAAGCGGTCGTGATATCCGGCACATCCTCATGCACGTGCTTGAACACCAGCGTCACCGGATTGTCCGCGGTGAACGGCACCTTGCCGGCCAGCATCTCCCAAGCCATGATGCCTACGGAATACAGGTCTCCCTGCGGCGTTGCCTGATTGTGCTGAATCATTTCTGGCGCCAGATAGGCGGCCGTGCCCAGCAGCATGCCGGTGGAGGACAGCGTGGCCTGCGACACCGCCTTGGCCAGGCCGAAATCGGTGATCTGCACATGTCCTCGGTCATTGAGCAGAATATTCTCCGGTTTGATATCGCGGTGCACCACGCCTGCGCGATGCGCCGAAGCCAAGCCGTCCAACGTCTCACCGACTATGCGTAGCGTCTCACGAACGCTGAACGTGACTTGCTGGTTCATTTCGTACCGCAGGTTCACGCCATGCACGTACTCCATGACAAGAAAATCCAGTCCATCGAACTCACCGGTGTCATACACCTGCACGATATGGGGATTGGCTATTGCTGCTGCGGAACGGGCCTCGCGATGGAAACGTTCCACGAACTGGTCGCGTTGTGGGCCCTGTGCCAGCTGCGTGTGCATAATCTTAATGGCGACGGTACGTCCCAGACGCTCGTCAACAGCTTGATACACCGTGGCCATGCCGCCATCGGCGATTCTGCTGACGACTCGGTACCGGCCTTCGATGACCTGGCCTTCGGGGGCATGCTGGGCTTCACTCATGGCTAATCGGTACGATTCCTTCTTCAAAAAACGTTTCGCGACAAAGATGTGTTCACTTGTAGTCTACAAGGAATGGTTTGCGGAAGATGCGATGAACACGGGTCTTTCACAGTGCGGCGGCATCAGCCCTGTTCCCGCACAATCGGTACGAAACGTGCGCATGCTTCGGTAAGCATGTCTTTGCGATCCTGCGATAGTTCAAGCGTCTCGATGGCGGCCTTCGACTCGAGCCACAGACCGGCGATCCGTTCCTTGGAACGTGCGATGGCACCAGTGGACTCGAACAATGCGATGGCACGCCTAACATGTGCCTCGTCACGTGATTCGGCTTCCCACATGTCGATGAGTTCACGTCGTTCGACATCACCGGCAGCCTCAATCGCATCGGCCAGCAACACCGTGCGTTTGCCTTCACGGATATCACCGCCTACCGGTTTGCCGGTATTGCGGCTCGACCCGATGACGTCCAGAAGATCATCCGCGAGCTGGAACGCCAAACCAAGAGGCAATCCAATCGCCAGTGCGAGCCTGCGCGCGTCCGCAGGGGCGAGGCCGGCGGCAAGCATACCGAATTCCAAAGGTGCGATAGTGGTATAACTGGCGGTCTTCCAACGGAAGACATTCAAAGAGGCCGACGCCAGCTCTTCAGGATCGTCTAACGTATTGAGTTCCACGGCCAAATCGAGTACTTGGCCGATTTCCACTTCACGGTGCATATTCAGGAAGGCCGACACCACGGAAGATCCGGAGCCAAGCCGGCAAGCCGCTTTATTGGCGATATCCACGCTCGCGGTGGCCAGCATATCACCCAACATGATGCCCAAACCATGGCCGATGGCATCACTATGGGTATCCGTGGCAAGCGCACGATGAGCGGACGGCTTGCCACGGCGCAGATCGGAATCGTCGATGATGTCGTCATGCACCAACGCGCCGGTCTGAAACACTTCGATCGCGCATGCCAGATCCAACACCGCATCCATATCACGTTCCGCCACATCCTGCGGCGCGAACGCACGGAACGCATCCAACGTCAGCAACGCCCGCAGACGTTTGCCGCCCTCACTTGACGTGACCGCCTGCTGCGCCACCGCATCAGCGACGGCTTTGCAGGAATTCGCCACCGGATCGTCCGCATGCAGGAACGAAAAATCCCTTACCAGCGAGAGCGTGCGCGTTTCAATCTGTTCCAAATCGGAAGAGCTAGTCATGGGTCAAGGTTATCCACACACATTCGACAAGAGGAAAACATAATGATTGCAGCGGGTGAGACGGTGCCGGACGTTTCGTGACACGCCGAGCTTCACGTTCTCCGACCACAGGGGTCCCGAAACGCCTCATTGCATTGCCGGATGATGCATAGTTCCAACAAAGCGGCCTGCATCAAGCGACCGCTCCGATACGCCAAGGAGGACGAGACATGAAGACGATCGACGAGCCCATGCCGATATGCGAAGCCGAGATGGAACGGCTTGAAGACCAATTGGTGGAGGATTGCAAATCGCTGGGCATGGCGGAGAGCATACGCGATTTCCTGCAGGAGCCATTCTCGGAATGGATGGATGAGCTGGCCGATGAATCGTCGGGAGATGACGATTCATCGCCAGAATGCAGACTGTCTAGAAACGGTGCGGGAGCACTTGCCATCGCCATGCAGCAGACCATGGCGGTGCGTGACGCGCTGCTGGTCTCCATCATCGTGGATGAACGACGTTCGTCACGTGACTTTCTCATGGGATTCATGGCCAATCCGACACTTCCAGGCAACACGCGTCATCTGGAGGAATCCCTCAACGGATCGTTCCGTGACGCATCAAGAAAACCCGACACGAAACGTTGCGACAACGGCGTCAACATGATGTTCGACATCATCGGGATGGTCCCCGAACGGTATCATGTGCAGCCATTGGCCATCATCAGTTATGTGCTGTGGTGGATGGGCGATGAGCGCGCCATGCTGTGCGCGATGCGTGCGCTCGCGTTGGATGAGAATTGTTCGCTCGCGGCGATCATCTGCTCCGCGGCACATCGTCATATCGGACCGGTATGGGCCGAAGAGACATAGAGCAACACTCCGAAAGGAAGCGGTACTTGCGCATGGTGAGCTCAACACGCGGGAATAATCGTCCTTGCAAGATGGTTAACTCACATAGTTGACGATTTGCCCTTGCCAGAAGTGGGTCCATATGGTATACGCTTCCGGCGGGATCAATAGGAGGATAAGTTTGGCCACCAAGGAAACGACGGTAAATACGGAACAGACTGATCTGACCGAAAAGACCACCTCCGGAAAAAAGGCCTCCACGCGCAAGCCTGCTGCCAAGAAGAGCGAGTCCTCAAAGGCCGCTACGAAGACGTCGCGCAAGACGGCCGTGAAGAAGACCTCCGCCGCCAAGAAAAGCAAGAAAGCGGAAGAAGAAGAGAACCTGATCGAGCAGGACGCTCCTGAAGACGATCCCGTCGAGGATGCCGATCTTGATGATTTCGACGATGACCTTGATGACGTGGACGACGAAGGGGAGGATGACGACCTCGACGAGGACAATATCGACGAGGATGACGATTCCGAACTGGAAGACGATGACGAAGACAAGCGCAAAAAGCCGGAAGAGCCCAAGGAAAAAGGCGCTTTCGTGGTGCGTGACGATGATGACGACGACAATCTGACGCCGTCCGGCAATCCGAAGCGTCGTGTGATCGCAGCCGGCGCCACCGCAGATCCGGTCAAGGATTACCTGAAGCAGATCGGCAGAGTGAACCTGCTGAACGCCGAACAGGAAGTCGACCTGTCCGAACGCATCGAGGCCGGTCTGTACGCCCAACATCTGCTGGACACGGAATCCGACAAGATGGATTTCAAGCGCCGGCGTGAACTGAAGTGGGCCGCGAACGACGGCAAGCGCGCCAAGGACCATCTGCTGGAAGCCAACCTTCGACTCGTGGTCTCTCTTGCCAAGCGCTATACGGGCCGTGGCATGCTGTTCCTCGATTTGATTCAGGAAGGCAATCTTGGTCTGATTCGTGCCGTAGAGAAGTTCGACTGGAAGAAGGGCTTCAAGTTCTCCACGTACGCCACATGGTGGATTCGCCAGGCCATCACCCGTGCCATGGCTGATCAGGCCCGCACCATTCGTGTGCCTGTGCATATGGTGGAAGTCATCAACAAGCTGTCCCGCGTGCAGCGCCAGATGCTTCAGGACCTCGGCCGTGAACCTACGCCGGACGAACTGGCCCGTGAGCTCGACATGCCGGTCGAGAAGGTGCAGGAAGTGCAGAAGTACGGGCGTGAGCCGATTTCCCTGCACACGCCGCTGGGCGAGGATGGCGATTCCGAGTTCGGTGATCTGATCGAAGACACCGACGCCATCGCACCGTCCGATGCCGTCGCCTTCTCGCTGTTGCAGGAGCAGTTCAAGCAGGTGCTTGAAACGCTGTCTCCGCGTGAGGCTGGCGTCATCAAGATGCGCTACGGTTTGGAGGACGGCCAGCCGAAGACGCTGGATGATATCGGACGTGTGTATGGCGTGACGCGCGAACGTATCCGCCAAATCGAATCGAAGACCATGTCCAAGCTGCGCCATCCGTCCCGTTCGCAGACGCTGCGCGACTTCCTGGACCAGTGATAGTAATCAGACGCGAGTAAATGAAGTCGAGAAACCGGCATGAACGCAGGGTTTCTCGACTTCATGTCTTGTAAGGCGACAATTGAAAGGGAACATGGCTAAGGATAATTACGGTGCTGAGAGTCTTACCGTGCTCGAAGGCTTGGATGCGGTGCGCAAACGTCCGGGCATGTACATCGGCACGACCGACAGCCAGGGCCTGATGCACTGCCTGTGGGAGATCATCGACAATGCCGTCGATGAGGCTCTTGCGGGAGCCTGCAACCACATCATCGTGACCTTGCATGACGATGGTTCCGTTGAAGTGGCGGACAATGGCCGAGGCATTCCGGTGGACGTGGAGCCGAAAACCAAACTCACCGGCGTGGAAGTGGTGCTGACCAAGCTGCATGCCGGCGCCAAATTCGGCAATTCCTCGTATGGCGCTTCCGGCGGTCTGCATGGTGTCGGCTCATCCGTTGTGAACGCATTGAGCTCCCGTCTCGACGTGGAAGTGGATCGTGACGGCAAAACCCACCACATGGCTTTCCATCAGGGCCACCCCGGAGTGTATTCCGACGTTGATCCGGAACACCCGTCTCCCGATTCGCCATTCAAGAAGACGCGCAAGAATCGTCCCACCGAACTTGAGATCATCGGCAAAGTCAGTCCGAAGACCACGGGTACCCGCATCCGCTATTGGGCGGATCCGGAGATTTTCAACGACACCGCTGAATTCAGCTATGACCAGCTCATCGACCGTGTACGGCAGACCAGTTTCCTGGTGCCAGGGCTGAAAATCACCGTCATCGACGAGAACATTCCCGAAACCGGCGACGAGTCCATTGACGAAATGCTGGAAGTCGATGACAATGTCATCGAACAGGTGACGGAAGAGAACACGTCCGCTGAAACGGATGATATCGGAACCTCTGCCGACATACTGCAGGAGGATTCAGCCGAAGCTGATGAATCAGCCGAATCGCAAGAAAACGATGCTGCCACGCAATCGCAGGAAACCGTTTCCCAACCCGTGCAGCCGAAATATCCGCATGCGCGCGTCGAAGAATTCTGCCATACCGGAGGCGTGAAGGATTTCGTCGACTTCCTGTCCAAAGGCGAAGCGGTCTCCGATATTTGGCGCATCGCCGGCGAGGACACGTATGTTGAAGAAACGCAGGCGGTCGGAGACGATGGTGAACTGCATGCGCAGAAGGTGACGCGTGATTGCGCAGTCGATATCGCCATGCGATGGACCAACGGCTACGACACCACCATGCGCAGCTTCGTCAACGTGGTGGAGACGCCCGGCGGCGGCATGCACGTGGACGGCTTCCTCCAAGGCATCACCAAGCAGGTGCGCAAGGCCATCGAGGACAACGCGCGCAAACTCAAGGTGAATCTCAAGGATTCCCATATGAAGGTGGAACGTGACGACATTCTCGCCGGTCTGGTGGCCGTCGTCACCGTCCGCATCGCCGAACCGCAGTTCCAAGGCCAGACCAAGGACGTGCTCGGCACCGCGCAAGTCAAGCCGATCGTCTCCAGAATGACCGATAAGCAGTTCGGTGAGATGATTACCGGCTCCAAACGCGGTTACAAGGAACAGTCCGGCCGCGTGCTGGAGAAAATCGTCGGCGAAATGCATGCCCGCGTGCAGGCGCGCAAGACCAAGGAAGTCACACGCCGTAAGAACGCGCTTGAATCCGCGTCCATGCCGCCGAAACTGTCCGACTGCCAGCCCGGCAATGACGATGTGGCCGAACTGTTCATCGTCGAGGGTGATTCCGCATTGGGCACAGCCAAGGCCGCCCGTAATTCCGGTTTCCAAGCGTTGCTGCCGATTCGAGGCAAAATACTCAACGTGCAGAAGGCATCGCTCGCGCAGATGCTGTCCAACAAGGAATGCGCAGCCATCATCCAGGTGGTCGGCGCAGGATCCGGCGCAAGCTTCGACATCGAACAGGCCCGATACAACAAGATCATCATGATGACCGATGCCGATGTCGACGGCGCGCACATCCGCATCCTGCTGCTGACGCTGTTCTACCGGTACATGCGGCCGCTTATCGAATACGGTCATGTGTATGCCGCCGTGCCGCCGCTGCATCGTATCGCGTTGACGGGTACGCATAAGGGCGAGTACATCTACACGTATTCCGATGATGAGTTGGCAGGCAAACTCGCCGAGCTTGATAAAAAGCACATCGGCTACAACGAGGACATCCAGCGTTACAAGGGTTTGGGTGAGATGGACGCCGACCAGCTGGCCGATACCACCATGGATCCGCGCACCCGCATGCTGCGCCGTATCCGCATGGAGGACGCCGAACAGGCCAGCCACATCTTCAGCCTGCTCATGGGTGATGACGTGCCGCCGCGCAAGGCGTTCATCGTGGAGAACGCCGACGATTTCGACCGTTCCAAGATCGACACCTGATATTGCATGGCGATTGCGATTGGCGGGTCTTGCGTTACGGCGGAGACCCGCTTTTCGTGTATGCACGATAATGCAAAAACGTCGGTCGATAGTGCAAGATACAAAATACCGTTTGGTAGGTAACTTTGGATAAAATAGCGGAGTATTTTCGTGATTTTATTGCCGCAAACATAAAACATACAAGGAGCTGACTGTGGCCAATTTGCTGCTCGCCGTGATTTACATCGCCTTCATCAGTCTGGGTCTGCCGGACGCGGTGCTCGGCGCCGCATGGCCGACGATGAGCGGCGACCTGCATGCGCCGATTTCCTGGGCGGGTGGCATTTCCATGACGATTTCCGCCGGCACCATCGTGTCCGCGCTGCTATCCGACCGCATGACCTTGCGGTTCGGTGCAGGCAAGGTCACGGCAGTGTCCGTTGCGTTGACGGCGTTCGCATTGTTCGGCTTCTCCATCTCGCCGAATTACTGGATGCTGCTGCTCTTCGCCATTCCGTACGGCTTGGGCGCGGGCGGCGTCGATGCGGCGCTCAACAACTATGTGGCAATCCACTACGAAAGCCGTCACATGAGCTGGCTGCACGCCATGTGGGGCTTGGGCACTCTGCTTGGCCCGTACATCATGGCAAGCGCATTGGGTGCCGGCCATGGTTGGGCGTGGGGCTACCGGACCATCTCCATTCTGCAGGTCGTGCTCACCGCGGTGCTGGTGCTGAGCCTGCCACTGTGGAAGAAACGTGGCGCAATTGCGGTCGGCGAATCGACCGATGACACCGCATCATCTGACGGCAATGCCGAGAGATTTGGCACTGCTGAAGGGGTGTCTGTTGCCGAACGCAAACCGCTCGGCGTGGCCGGCGTGCTCGCCATTCGCGGTGCCAAGGAAATCCTCGTGATGTTCTTCTGCTATTCCGCGCTCGAATCGACCGCCATGTTGTGGGCCAGCAGCTATATGGCGCTTGGCAAGGGCATCGACAAGACCACGGCGGCCATGTGGGGAAGCCTGTTTTGCATCGGCATCACCGTCGGACGTCTCGCCAGCGGTTTCCTGACCATGAAACTGAACGATCCGGCCATGATTCGTCTTGGCCAGGCGTTGGTGCTGACCGGCATCGTCATCATGCTCCTGCCGTTGCCGCACAATATCGGCACCATCGCGGGACTAATGGTCATCGGTTTGGGCTGCGCGCCGATCTATCCGTGCGTCATCCATTCCACTCCTGCTTATTTCGGCGAGGACAAATCGCAGGCCATCGTCGGCATGCAGATGGCTTGCGCCTATGTGGGATCGATGTGCATGCCGCCGCTGTTCGGGCTGATCGCGCAACATGTTTCGGTCAACCTGTTCCCGTTCTATCTGGTGGTGTTCCTGGCGCTGATGGTCGCCATGCATGAGACTTTGCGCCGCAAGTGCGGCGACCGTGCGGCCGCCTGACGACGCCATATGTGAGACGCTCGAATGTGTCAGCCGGGCGGTGTGCTCGAATGAGCCGACGACGGTGGATGACGAGCTTTCCGCCGGTTGTGGATGATGTCTGAAGGCGATGCCATAATCGAACGTATGTACGAATGCATGGACTTGTTCTCGGAGGCTACCAATGCCTGGTTCAAGCATGCGTTCAATGCTCCGACGGAGGCGCAACGTTTGGCATGGCCGGCCATCCGCTCCGGCGAGAACGTGTTGGTGGTGGCGCCCACCGGCTCCGGCAAGACATTGTGCGCCTTCCTTTCCGCAATCGACCGTCTGATGACGAAGGAGGGCGATGACTTATTGCGGACGTCCGGCGGTGGGGACGGCACGGCTGAATCCGATTGCAATGCCAAGAAACGTAAACCCGTCCGCGGCGTCAAGGTCCTGTATATTTCGCCATTGAAGGCTCTGGGCGTGGATGTGGCCAAGAACCTCCAAGCGCCATTGGCTGGCATCGCCGGACAGTGCGAGGCGATGGGATTGCCATCGCCGAAAGTCAGCGTGGGCATACGAAGCGGCGACACCACGCCGCAGGAACGGCGCAGAATCGTCAGCCATCCGCCGGATATCCTCGTAACCACGCCAGAATCGCTGTTCCTGCTGCTCACCTCCAAGGCGCGACGGATACTTTCCGCCGTTGATACCGTTATCGTGGATGAAGTGCACGCCATCGCGGGCTCCAAACGTGGCGCGCACCTGGCGCTGAGCTTGGAACGATTGGAAAGCCTTGCCGGCCGGTCTGTCCAACGCATCGGGCTTTCCGCCACTGTGGACCCGCCGGCCGAAGCCGCACGTTTCCTTGGCGGCACGCGGCCGGTACGCGTCATCAGACCCGAATCGCACCCCGACATGGATCTGAAAGTGGTGGAACCGCTTTCGGCCATGCGCGATCCCGTCTCCGACGACGCAGGGCGGAGGGCAGGCGCCGTGAAACTTCCGAACCGCCATACCACGCATATTTCCGGGGTGGGTCCTGCCATGGAGGCATTGGCGGAACGTAAAGGACTGACTTCGGTCGGGGGAGATGAACATACCTCACGGGTTTCGACCGGAGGTTCGGTATGGCCGGCCATCGAACGCAGCGTGCTTGACGAAGTGCTGAAACACCACACCACCCTCGTGTTCGTCAACTCCCGTGGCCTTGCGGAAAAACTCACCGCACGGCTCAACGACCTGTATGCGCAATTGCGCACATCCCGGAAAACTGGGTCTGAAACCGCCGTCAAAGCGGACGCAGGGCGGGATGCGCTGTCCGACCGTAGGCTTGGCCGAACGGACTTGAGTGTGTCGGACAACGCATCCCAGCCGGAGTCCACAGCCAGTGATTCCACCCAGCCGTATCCGGATCTGGGCTCCCCGGAAGGCCGTGAAGGCTTCGCCAAACACTACGATTCCGTGGTCGGATCCACCACCATGCTGGTCTCCTCGCATGCGGACGCCGACGCGATCGCCATGGCGCATCATGGTTCCGTTTCCAAAGACCGGCGCAAACAGATCGAAGAGCAGCTCAAACGCGGCCAATTGCGTTGCGTGGTCGCCACATCGAGCCTTGAACTCGGCATCGACATGGGTTCAGTGGATCTGGTCATCCAGATCGCACCGCCATTGTCCGTGTCCTCGGGATTGCAGCGGGTGGGGCGCGCCGACCACAAGGTCGGGGGAGTCTCGCATGCACTGTTCTACCCGATTACACGAGAGCAAATCATCGGCACGGCCGCAAGCATCGAATGCATGCGCTCCGGAGACATCGAAACACTGACCATTCCATGCACCCCCTTGGACGTGCTTGCCCAGCAAACCGTCGCCGCCGCGGCGATGGATGATCTGAAACCAGACGACTGGTACGTGACCGTGCGCAAGGCCGCGCCATTCGAAGATCTCGACAGAACCATGTTCGATGCTGTGATGGGCATGATGACCGGTGCCTACAACGGCGAGGATTTCTCCGCCTTCCGACCTCCATTGCAATACAACGAAGAGGCGGGTCTCATCTCCGCGCGCCCTGGCGCTCAACGACTGGCCGTGACCAGCGGAGGCACCATACCCGACCGAGGAACCTACACCGTGGTGCTTCCCGAAGAAGGCTCCGGACCGGGCCCACGCAAAGTGGGGGAGCTGGATGAGGAAATGGTGTACGAATCCCGGGTCGGAGACGTCATCACCCTCGGCACATCGACCTGGCAGATCCAGGAAATCACCCGGGACCGTGTGGTGGTGGTTCCTGCTCCAGGGCGTACCGCCCGACTGCCGTTCTGGCATGGCGAAGGCGACGGGCGGGACGCGGCATTCGGACGATCCCAAGGCCGATTCATACGCGATATGGCGCAAGGACTACGCGCGGAAGTCTCGGATGGCATCGCAGGAGACAAGACCAGCCGATTCGACACGACAACAATCGCACGTCTACGTCGTGACGGATTGGATGACAACGCCATCGGCAATCTTGCCGACCTGCTTGCCGAACAGCGCGCCGCCACGGGAACGATTCCCAACGACCGTGAGCTGGTCGTCGAACGCTGCCAGGATGAAGAAGACGATTGGCGTGTGATCGTCCACTCGCCATACGGCAGACGCGTGCACGAACCATGGGCCATGGCCATCACCACACGTATCAAACAACGATACGGGTTCGATGGGCAGGTATACGCGGCCGACGACGGCATCATCATCCGCCTCCCGGACGGCGACGGCAACCTGCCGATCCGCGAGCTGCTGCTGTTCGACACGGAAGAGCTGCAACGCATCATCGAAACACAAGTCGGCGAAAGCGTGCTGTATGCCGCACGATTCCGAGAATGCGCGGCGCGATCGCTGTTCCTGCCACGCGCCAACCCCGGCAGACGCGTCCCCTTATGGCAGCAGCGGCTGCGCGCGGCGCAACTGCTCAACGCCGCCCGAACTCGGAAGAACTTCCCGTTGCTGTTGGAAACCGCACGCGAATGCCTACAGGACGTGTACGATCTGCCCGCGCTGAAACATGTGATGTCCGGATTACGCTCCGGCGTCATCTCTTTGAGCGAGACCGTCACGGAAACGCCGTCGCCGTTCGCGGAAAACATGCTGTTCGGATACGTGGGCGCGGTCATGTACCAATACGACGTGCCGCAAGCCGAACGCAGCACGCAACTGCTATCCATGGACCCGGAAGTGCTGGAACGTCTTCTGGGCGCCACGGACATGGCTTCGCTGTTGGATGCCGACGTCATCGCGCAGGTTGGGAAGGAGCTTGCCGGACGGACGTTCTGGAACGATTTGGACGAGACCGACATTGCCGGCCGTGTGGCGCGATATGCCAAAACGCATGGCCCATTCACCGCGGATCAGATAATCGCCGAACTGGGATTGGACGCTGTCCAAGGCGTACGCATGTTGGATGAATTACATGCCAAAGACGAACTGCTGAAAGGCCATTTCGTCGATGATGCGGCCGGAGCGGACGCCAATGGTTCCGATGATTCAGCATCGGAACGGTCACCTCGGCAAACATCCCAGCAATGGCTCCACAAAGACGTGTTTCGGCGTATCCGCGCGCTTTCGCTTGCCAAGGCACGCAAAGCCATCAAGCCGGTGGAACCGGCCGTCTATCAGGCGTTCCTGTTGGACAGACAAGGTGTCGGACCTGTGGGTGGCGCCCGATATGAAGGCGTCGACGGGCTGATGCGTGTGATCGAACAGCTTGAAGGCATATACCTCAACGCCTCCGTTTGGGAATCCTCAGTCTTCCCCGCACGCGTTCGCGACTACCAACCGAGTATGTTGGACGAACTGCTCGCATCCGGAGACGTGGTATGGGTCGGCTCCAAAATCAATGGTTCCAACGCCAAGGAAGCCGGCGGCATCGCATTCCATCCAGCTGATTCACGGCTGCTGACGAAACCCGGCGAACAATCGCAGAACAATGCCTATAGTGCCGGAACCATGACCGTGCCGGAGACGATACTTGCCGCATTATCGAATGGGGGAGCCTTCCATGCGCGGCAGCTTTCCACAGCCGCCAAAGCCATCTGGCAGGAACATGCGGAAGTCAACGTGAATCCTGAAACAGGGGAAATCATCCTTCCCGCATGGGGCGAAAGCCAGTTCGAGGAAGCCTTGTGGTCCTTGGTATGGCAAGGCAAAGTGACGAACAGTTCATTCGCTCCCGTTCGGGCCTTGACTCAAGGCACGGTTTCAGTGCGCGCGCCACGCACTGCCGCACGCAGACGCGTACGGATCCACGCCTCGACACCGGCGACGCTCGGTGGATTATGGTCCGCGGTCGACTCGTCCCGGACCAGTCCAATGGCGATACCGGATCAAACGGACGATACCGCCGGCAAACCAACAGCCGGCATCGAGGAATACGACATCGCATTGATCGAATCGCTGCTCGACCGATATGGCGTGATCGCCGCTCCGCTAATCGACAAGGAGCAGGTCGCAGGCGGATTCTCCGGACTATACCCAGTACTCAAACGTATGGAGGAACACGGCAATCTGGTCAGAGGCATGTTCGTCAAAGGATTCGGAGCGGCCCAATTCGCCGGACGTGACACAGTGGACGCCTTGCGCGGCGACGACGAGGCGCGCAGCCAATCCTGCGTGGCGCTCGACGTGACCGACCCGGCCAACCTGACAGGCTCCGCGATCACATGGCCCGAACAACACCATATGAAACCGGCGCGCAGAGCGGAATCGGTCATCGTGCTCGACCACGGCATGCCGGTGCTGTTTGCCGTGCCGAAAAGCCACAGAATCGTCAGCTTCACCGATGACGAGCGAATATTGCAGCCGGCATGTACGGAACTTGCCTATGCATTGCAGCATCAGTCCAAGGGCAGCGTCAGCTTCGCCGAAATGAACGGTGAATCATTGAAGGAACGCAACGAATACAGACGTTTGCTGCATGCTGCCGGGTTCGTGGACAGCCCACAAGGCATGAAGCTATATGGCTGAACCAAGCCGGAGGCACTTTCACCCAGCCTGCTCATTCAACCTGGCGGCCCAAGTGCGCAAAACGGGAAGGCCCTGAACCGGAAGAAGAACCAGTCCAGAGCCCCGCCAATCGATTTCGTCGAATCAGCCGACCACCGCAATCGGCGCCGACAGATCCGTACCGGAACCATCGCGTCGCATATCAGGCTTCGGCAATTCCACAGGAGCGCCACTTTGCGTGGAAGCATGCAACGGATACGCGCCCACGAACGCGAGAATCAACGTATCCTGCCCCTTGAGGAATCGCTGCGAACGCACGCCACCCGTACCACGGCCCTTCGTCGGATACATCTCCAACGGCGTGACCTTCGCGGCACCGTTTTCAGTGCCAGGCAACGCTTCGGAATCGCCGGCAACCGTCAACACCACGGCTCCGGAAGCAGAGAACAGTCCATTCTCGCCTTCTTCGTAATTCCATGTCACCTTGCCGTCAGGCACCACCGTGAACGCGGCCACCGAACACCCCTCAGCCAGACGAATGCCCGCCATGCCGCCAGCGGTACGGCCCTGCGGACGCACATTCTTCGCTTCGAACGTCAACAACGAGGAATCGGTGGACACAAACACCAGACGATCCTCATCACGGGCTTCGGCAGCGGCAAGCACTTCGTCATCATCCTTCAAATCGATGACGCTCCACGAATCCATTGTGGTCGGAGATTCACGGTTCCAACGCTTGACCACGCCGTTGCGGGTGCCCAACGCCAAAGGAACAAGCTGACCGCCGTCATCCGTGGACGGCATATCAATCGCAGCAATCACCCGTTCGCCGCGGATCGGATCGGTGTTCTCCGTCATGCCCAGCAGTTCCTCGGCCTTCACACCACCCGTGACACTGAGCGGCCCATCCGCGGAAACCTTCGGCAATTCGACCACATGGGCCAGCACCAGACGACCCGCTGAAGTAACCAAGCCGTATGAGGAACGTGTGGACGTGCGGAACATCGAAACGATCTGATCATCCTTGGCGCGTCCGTCGGAAGCCGAACGATTCTCCCAACGTTCCACCGCATCCTCGGAAGTGCGTGCGATCAGGCCCGTGGCGGACAGCATCACCGCGCACGGCTCGTCATCAATCTGCAGAGCCGATGCGGTGGCATTCTCATCGCCGGCCTTCTTTGCGGCCTTTGCGGCTGCGGCGACATCGGCTGCTGCGGAGGATACGGTCGCGGCGGCGCGCGCGGCAGCCATCGCGTTTGCAGAGACGCCATCATCGCCATGCGCCACAACAGGCGTCAAATTGCCTTCCTCATCCTCATCCAGCAGCACCGTGCGCCGGGGAGTGCCGTATTTGGCCACGGCGTCATCCATTTCGTCAATGACCACGCCGTCAAGCGCCTCATCGGAAGCAAGAATGCGTTCAAGCTCTTCGATACGCCGCTTCAGATCGTCGCGTTCCGCCTCAAGCTCGATACGACTCATCTTGGTCAGACGGCGCAGCCGCAAGTCAAGAATGTACTGTGCCTGAATCTCGTCCAGATCGAATACGGCGATAAGCTTTGTTTTCGCGGCCTCGGCATCATCAGAAGAGCGAATCACCTGAATGACTTCATCGATGTCCACCATGGCGAGCAGCAAGCCCTCCACCAAGTGCAGCCGCTCAAGCGCCTTCTTCCTGCGGAATTCACTGCGTCGGCGGATCACCACACGACGATGGTCCACCCACACCTGAAGCATTTCCTTCAATCCCATGGTGTGCGGACGGCCATTGACCAACGCCACATTGTTGATGGTGAAATTGTCCTGCAACGGCGTGTGCTTGAACAGCTGCGCCAACACCGCGTTCGGATCGAACCCGGTTTTGATTTCGATGACGAGGCGCGTGCCGTTATGCCGGTCAGTCAGATCGATGGCACCGGAAATGCCGTCCAGCTTACGGTTCTTCACACCTTCGGAAATACGTTCCAACACACGTTCCGGACCCACCATGAACGGCAGTTCCGTCACGACGATGGCCTTTTTGCGAGCCGTCACGTTTTCGATATGCGTTACGGAACGCGTGGTCAACGCGCCACGACCCGTCTCGTACGCCTCGCGGATGCCCTTGCGGCCCACAATCACGCCGCCGCCCGGCCAATCCGGACCCGGCACGTAGCGCATCAACTCCTCTAACGTCGCGTCGGGATGGCGCATAAGATGCTTGGCCGCAGCCACCACCTCGCCAAGATTGTGCGTGGCCATATTCGTGGCCATGCCGACGGCAATGCCGGAACCACCATTGACCAGCAGGTTCGGAATCGCGGCAGGCAGCACAGTCGGCTCCTGAAGCTTGTTATCGTAATTCGGCGTGAAATCGACGGTATTTTCGGCGATATCGGCATTCATGCCCAACGCGGCCGGCGCCATACGAGCCTCGGTATAACGAGAAGCAGCAGGACCGTCATCGAGAGAACCGAAATTGCCGTGACCGTCCACCAATGGCAGCCGCATCGCGAACGGCTGCGCCAAACGTACCATCGCCTCGTAAATCGCGGAATCGCCATGCGGATGGAGCTTGCCCATCACTTCGCCAACCACACGCGCCGACTTCATATACGGCCGGTCCGGATTGAGGTTCATCTGACCCATCTGATAGATGATGCGTCGTTGCACCGGCTTGAGACCGTCCCTGGCATCAGGCAGCGCTCGGGCGTAAATCACCGAATACGCGTATTCGAGGAACGACTTGCTCATTTCCTCGTTCAACGGCGTTTCGACGATGTTCTCCTTGACCGTACGCGGGTCAAAGGCTGGTTTTGCCGGTTTGCGGTGCGACACCATGCGGTGGTTCTCCTCACGGAAAGGTTATGGTAATCAACCTAGCAATATTACCAGCTGGTACTGCCGCGGTGCTTGAATGGGAACCATGAGTGTTGAAGTGCCCGAAATCGACCAGCTGCTAGCCATGACCAGTCCGGCACGATATGGCGACGAACTGCCGGATGAGGGCGGCCGCGGCGGTGCTCTCCACCTATCCTCGGTACTTCCCGCCATTTCCAGTGCCATCGGGCATCCGATTCCAACGGCCATCCATGCCGATCCGAAACGACTCCAAGAGGCACTTGGCCTGCCGGACGCGCGTTCGGCAGTCGTGGTCCTGGTGGACGGTCTCGGATATTGGAACATCAATATGAGATTGGGACATTCACCCTATCTACGGTCGCTGATGGCGGACAGCGTTAACCAGCGGCCAATCGCCACATGCATGCCCAGCACCACCGTGGCCGCAATGTCCACGTTCGGTACCGGCACATGCCCCGGATTAACCGGCATGACGGGATATACGCAGCTCAATCCCGACAATGGCGAAATCTGCCAGCTCATCTCTTTCAAAAACGCGCCCGCACCGCTGAAACTGCAACAGCAGCCGACCATATTCGAACGATTGGCGGAACAGGACGTTCGCGTCACCAGTTCGGGACTGCCGAAATTCGCGTTCTCCGCGTTGACTCAGGCGGCGTTACGTGGCAGCGACTACATCTCCAATGACGATCCACGCCGACGTATCATGACCGCGGCGAAAGCGGCGAACACGCCCGGACTGACATACGTGTACCTGCGCGACGCGGACAAGATCGGACACAATTACGGCTGGGACTCCGACAAGTGGATCGGCACATATGAGCGTATCGACGCCCAGTTGTCTTTGCTGCGTCGAAGTGTGCCGAAGAACACGCTGATCGTCATCGTGGCGGATCATGGCATGATAACCGCCGACCCGGAAGCCTGCATCGACATAGCGTCCGAACCCCAGCTGATGCGGGGCGTCGCGAATGTCGGCGGCGAACCACGCTGTGTCATGCTTTATGGCGAGGATGGCGAGAATCCGGAGGACATCGCCGCTCGTTGGCGTGACGTGCTGGGGGAGCGCGCCCAGGTGCGCACCCGCCGGCAGGCAATCGAGGAAGGCGTCTACGGACCAGTCGATGAACGCGTCAAGTCGATGATCGGCGATGTGGTCGTCTCCGCTGCGGGCTCTACCACCATTGTCGATTCCCGCACACAGGCGGAGAAGGCGATGCATCTGCCCAGCGTGCACGGGTCGCTGACCTACATGGAATCTGATATTCCATGCCTGATTGACGTGGCTTGATCGAATGATCCGAACGTCTGAACGGATGTTGCCGTGGAATGTTAGGGAACGTTAATCAGTCACCGAACAGAATTTCATCCCAACTCGGCACTGCGGAGCGTCCTGCACGGCGCTTCGATTTGGTGGTGCTCTGACTATGAGGATCGGATGATGCCGTCTTGGACTTATCGGACTGCTGCTCGCCGGCGGATTGCGTGTTTTGCGAGTTTTGGGCAGGTTCCGTCGTTGAAGGGGCGGGGGACTGCGTCGTCGCGATTTCCGGACGGTTCGGCAGCGGAACGGTCGCCGATGGCTGAGTCTCAACGGTGGTCTTGATATTCGTGGCTTGTGGTGCAACCGGTTCCGGAGCATTCCAAGCGGACACCGTCTGTTCGATACGTGCGGAACGTGCGGAATCGCCCGGCAAATTCAATGATGCGAGAAAATTCTGGTCGACCTGCTTCTCGGCGTGTCCTTCCGTCGGCGTGTCTTGCTCGCCGATGAGCTTGCGTGCCGTTGCGTTCAGACAGTTGACCGCGTTGTCATGCATGTTCCAAGACCATTCCGCACGGGCGGCATGACCTGCGGAATCGAACTCCGCGGTAATCTTCCACGGTTCCAAACCGCGTCTGGTGGCCTTCCACCGCACATCCTCCAACCGTACGTGGGCTGCGGCGAAAGTGCGTTCGATCAGTTCGGAAAGCGTGCGCACACGGCTTTCCTTCGGCGCGGGAACCGCCAGGAACTGTTCGATCGCATATTGCTTTTCGGTTTCCACCGCCGCCGAGAAACGCCGAACAAGCGCTTCGCTCAACGAATATCGCTCCGCCACGCGGGCCGGATTGGCTCCGGCTCGAATCAAGGATTGGATTTGGGAGATCGGCAGCGTGGAAGGCGCTTGCTGCTGACGCTCCTCTTGGGTTTCGGTGCGAATCTGCTTTGCCTCCAAAATGGCTCTTTCAAGCGCTTCATCGACCTTGACGGCGAATTTGCCGGCACCTGAAACAAAGACGAGCTCGCCGGTTTCACTCACATGATCGAACCGTGCATCTTCGAGCGCATTCTCAGGCACAACACACCACTTTCCCTTAGATTTTTCTATTAATTCTATTGTGCCCCACGTGTCGGATTTTACGAGTATTTCAATTCGTGTATCCTAGCGGGGGAAAAGTCATGTATTCTATGGCGCATAAGCACCATAGATGACGAAAGGAATCTCGATGGCACAGGATTATGATTCCCCGCGCAACAAAGACGAGGACGAGGAGTCGCTCCAGGCTTTGAGCAAGGGTTCTCAGAACAATTCCAACGATATGGACGATGACGAGAACGCCATTGCCGAAGACTACGAGCTGCCGGGCGCCGATTTGAGCAATGAGGACGCTTCGGTGACCGTCATTCCGATGCAGGGCGACGAGTTCATCTGCTCCGAATGCTTCCTGGTGAAGCATCGCAGCCAGCTTGCCTACACTACCGACGACGGACAGCCGGTATGCAAGGAGTGTGCGGCCTGATGGCGTTCGACGAGGCATACAACGAGCCGGAAAACGTCGAGGTTCTGGTAAAGTCGCTGGATCCCGGGCAGCCGGCTCAGCTGCATTACGCCCATGCCGGAGACGCCGGTGCCGATTTGCGCACCACCGAAGAAGTGACGTTGAAGCCGTTCCAGCGGGCGCTGGTGCCCACGGGAGTGGCAATCGCATTGCCTGCCGGCTATGTGGCGCTGGTGCATCCGCGTTCGGGACTCGCCGTCAAGCAGGGCGTCACGGTGCTTAACGCGCCGGGAACCATCGACGCTGGGTACCGTGGCGAAATCAAGGTGCCGTTGATCAACCTCGATCCGGAACGCGCCGTGACGTTCCATCCGGGCGACCGCATCGCACAGCTGGTCATCCAACGCTACGTCGAGGCAAAATTCATCGAGGCGCAGACCCTGCCCGGATCCGACCGCGCGGAACGTGGCTTCGGATCAACCGGCGTTGCGTCCTGACGGGACTGCAATACACAAAGACCGAGGATGTATCCGGCCGTGCAACACGCGGCCGGATACATCCGTCATATGGTGATGCGCGGGTACTATAGGGTACATTCCAAGCGAGGAGGAGCGAAATGAGCGACATGGATCATGAGGTTCGTTCGGCCAGAATGTTGGGCTGCGAGATCAGCACGAATCCGCTTGACCCGCTTGAACCAATCCTCAAGATGTGCGAATACCACCATCCCGACGAGGACATGAGCATTCTCGCGAGAGCCTACCGGCGCGCCGTCAACCAGCATTCGTCGCAACGGCGTAAATCCGGCGAGCCGTACATCATCCATCCGCTTGCAGTGGCGCAGATCCTCGCCGATCTTGGCATGGGGCCGCTGGTTGTGGCAGCGGGCCTTCTGCACGACACGGTGGAGGACACCGACTACACGCTCGACGAATGCCGCGCCGAATTCGGCGACACGGTGACCGGCCTGGTGGACGGCGTCACGAAGCTTTCCAAAATGGAATACGGCGATTCCGCCCAGGCCGAGACCATCCGCAAAATGGTGGTGGCGATGAGCCGCGACGTGCGCGTGCTGGTGGTCAAGCTCGCCGACCGTGTGCACAACGCCCGTACATGGCGTTACGTCAAGCAGTCGAACGCGCAGAAAAAGGCACGTGAAACGCTGGATGTGTATGCGCCGCTCGCCAACCGTCTTGGCATGAACGCCATCAAAACTGAGTTGGAAGAACTCAGCTTCAAGGTTCTGTATCCGAAGATCTACAACGAGATTGTGGTATTGGTGGCCCGTCGCGCCGGACAACGCGACGTGTACCTGAAGCAGATTCTCGCCGAAATCAATGAGGATCTCGACGAACAGCACATCAAAGCCTATGTGACAGGCCGCCCGAAGGACTACTTCTCCATTTACCAGAAGATGATCGTGCGCGGGCACGATTTCGCCAACATTTATGATTTGGTGGGCGTGCGTATCATCGTCGACACGATTCAGGACTGCTATGCGGCGTTGGGTGCCGTGCATGCGCGGTGGAACCCTGTTCCCGGCCGTTTCAAAGACTATATCGCCATGCCGAAGCTCAACATGTACCAGAGCCTGCACACCACGGTGGTCGGCCCCGGCGGCAAGCCGGTGGAGATTCAGATCCGCACGTGGGACATGCACCGCCGCGCGGAATTCGGCATCGCTGCGCATTGGAAGTACAAGGAGAACGGCCAAGCCGGACGCGCGTTGAGCTCGCCTGACAAGTCCGACCGCAAGCGTGGCGAAAACCAGGAGCTGAGCGAGGCCGACAACCTCAAATGGATTCAGCAACTTGCCGACTGGACGAGCGAAACGCCGGATTCCGACGAATTCCTTGGCTCCCTCAAAGAGGATTTGGGCGCGGCAGAGGTCTACGTGTTCACGCCGAAAGGCAAGATCGTCTCGCTTCCCGCCGAAGCCACTCCGATTGATTTCGCTTATGCGGTGCACACCGAAGTCGGTCACCGTACCATGGGTGCGCGCGTGAACGGACGATTGGTGCCGCTTGATACCAAGCTCGAGAATGGCGATACCGTTGAAATATTGACATCCAAGTCCGAATCCGCAGGTCCGTCGCGTGATTGGCTGAGCTTCGCCAAGAGCCCGAAGGCACGCAACAAGATTCGTCAATGGTTCAGCAAGGAACGCCGTACCGAAGCCGTCGAGGAAGGCCGTGACGAGCTGACGCGCGCCATGCGCAAGCGCAACCTGCCAATCACCACGCTGCTGACTCCGGAAGCATTGGTGGGTGTCGCCGACGAGTTGAACCTTGCCAACGCGGAAGCCGTGTTCGTGGCGATTGGTGATGGCCAGATCTCCACGCAGAACGTCATCTCGCATCTGGTCCGTGACGCGGGCAGCGACGAGGTGGATGAGGAAGTCGAGCAGGAGGCGTTGCCGCTCAAGCAGGTGGAGCGTACCAAGAAGACCACCAGCTCGTTGGGTATCTCCGTCAAGGGCGTGGGGGACATCTGGGTCAAGCTGGCCCGATGCTGCATGCCGGTTCCTGGAGACAAGATCATCGGCTTCATCACCCGCAACCAAGGCGTGTCCGTGCATCGCGTGGACTGCCAGAACATGCTCGAACTGGAGAAACGCCAGCCCGAACGTGTGGTGGATGTGCAGTGGACCAGCACCAAGGGCGTGTTCATGGTCAAGATCCAGGTCGAGGCGCTTGACCGTCCGCATCTGCTGAGCGATGTGACACGCGTGCTGTCCGATCACGGCGTGAATATCATCTCCGGCTCGATTTCCACCGGCACCGACCGTGTGGCCACCAGCCAATTCAGCTTCGAAATGGCCGATCCGCAGCATCTGAACACCCTGCTCGCCGCCGTGCGTAAAATCGAAGGCGTGTTCGACGTGTACCGCATCACCGGCGCGAAGGATTCCGCGGAGCCGCGACTGCGCAAAATGTGATGTTGACGAATCACATAAGCCGGTGATTGCAAGCAAACGCCTCTATAAATAAAATGAAGAAAGCCCCTCAATCGAGGGGCTTTCCTATATTGTACGGCTGTGCGGGAAACGCTTACTTGAGCACTTCCACGGACACGATGCCGACCGGCTCGGTCGGACGGTCCATGCGATCGGTGTTCACGGCTTCGAGCTTGTCGACCACTGCCTTGGAATCGTCATCCGCAACCTCGCCGAAGATGGTGTGGTGGCCGTCGAGCCACGGGGTCGGCACGGTGGTGATGAAGAACTGGGAACCGTTGGTGCCGTGGATCTTGCCGTCCATGCCACGACGCAGGCCGGCGTTCGCCATGGCCAGCAGGTACGGGTGGTCGAACTTCAGATCAGGAACAATTTCATCGTCGAAGTCGTAGCCCGGGCCGCCGGTGCCGTTGCCCAGCGGGCAGCCACCCTGAATCATGAAATCCTTGATGATGCGGTGGAAGGTTAGACCGTTGTAGAACGGCTCATGGGAAGGCTGGCCGGTCATCGGATCGATCCATTCCTTCTCGCCGGTGGCAAGGCCGAGGAAATTGGCCACGGTTTCCGGGGTTTCGTCGTCGAACAGGTTGATTTTGATGTCACCTTCGGAGGTGCGCATAATAATAGTAGTCATAGTCTCTGATTTTTCCATATGTTCGGGACTCTTTTTCCCGTTTCGTCCAGAAAATGCACCCAGAACGACACCTTTGTTGTCGAGCCTAAGACTTCCATCGGCATTGTAAGGGCTCACGAGATAACGAGGGGAGCTGGCACCTACAAGAGCACCTTGTCTGGAATCGGAGTCTTCGTGGATGTTTCCGAGTTGCTGAAGTTCACCCGCCTGCCTTTTCAGATTATCGGCTTGATCCGTCAGCTGATTTGCCTGCCTGAGCAGAGCTTCCACCTTCTGCTGCATCTCATTCTGAAGTACCGTTGCGTCCATCAGATCCGCAACAGATAGACCCAGCACATCGCAGACCGCATACAGATCCTCGAACATCAGTCTCTTATTTCCATTCAACATTTGCGAAAATGATGCCGGATTCATTCCTGCCTCATGCGCAACGTCCTGCTGTGAAACACCTTGTTGAAGAATCGCGCGCTTCAAATTCTGTCTAATAATCGAGGACATTTGCTCTGCCCGATCTCTACGATCGTTTTCTTTTCTCATTTCGATACTCCTCAGACGATTTAGATATTTGAATCATAACACGCGATTTGCATTTTCCAAAATAAGGTCTTATCATAAGATTAGATTTGGAAAACAGAAAGTGATTTGGCTTTTAGAAAGAGGTGTCTGGTGAACAGTCCGTCCCCAGTAAAGAAATGGAGAGAGGAACATGGCATTCTGCAAAAAGACCTTGCTGCGGAAATGGGCATTTCTCCAGCGACCCTTTCCCAAAAAGAGTCTGGTCAACTTGATTGGAATCGCAATGATTACATCTTCTTCAAGGAAAAAGGGCTGACCGCGGATTTCATCTTAGGTTTTCAGCCTCTGGACTCTGGCTCAGCTAAGTAGAAAGGATTTCTTCTGATGCTTTATTCCATGGTTTTCGTCATATTCAGTGGATTCGGAGGTTGAAATGGCTGGAGTTATTTTCGATTCCAAGTACCTGATGCCGAGCGGACGTTCCGACTTTCTCGAAGTCTGCGACCGTTGCCATGAGACCGTCTGGGCCACGTTCTACGGCGCCGCCGCCGAAACGACCGACGAATTCCGAAGCCATCTCGCGCGGAAAGGCTGGCGCGAATACTTCGACGGCCGACGATTCATCGATCTCTGTCCCGGATGCGCGGTGGCCGCGCTCCGTCAAGGCAAGCTCGAATCGCTGTCCGACCACGACATCCATGCATCGGAGTCATACGAAACGTCCGAGGACTTGATGGATCTTCTGGTCGCCGAGCGCGAAAGAACCCTCATGGGCAGGCTCCTGCCCGCCGCGTGACGAAAACTGAACACTTGGCCGCTCCGGAAAAAGCAGACTCTGCGGAACGGCCACAATGCCGGAAACGGTTGGACGGGATCTTTCCCTTCTCCTTGCTTCCTTCTCTCTCTGCAACCGAGAACCCGTCCGTCGGTTCGATTCCGACGCCCGGCACTGCATAACTGAAAAGAAAAAAAGAAGACCCTGTGTCCCGTC
>ENA-OOXT01000584-OOXT01000584.1-human-gut-metagenome-genome-assembly--contig:-NODE-584-length-27055-cov-3.779741_pt1 | contig 27055 bp, 21 predicted proteins | sample MGYA00241590_ERZ501349 | MGnify/ENA primary metagenome ERZ501349 (study PRJEB25962, sample SAMEA2042838) | human gut metagenome | biome: human gut; feature: human-associated habitat; material: faeces...
AAAAAATATTGAGATTACCAACTTTTATAAAGACTTTCTTATCCCGAACTCAGGTTAGTAGCATGCAGCATGACTTTGAATCCGTTATCTGAAGGATACATTATTTATTTTTGTTTTTTCTATTTTATAATATTATTGTCTCATCTAAATGATAAATATGTCAAAGAGTAAAATCCTTTTTTTGTTGCCCACGTTGTGGTCTGGTGGAACAAATGCAGCCTTATCGAGTTTAATAAATAATTTTGATCAGAACAAATGGGATATTTCTGTTTTTATCGTTGCTCAAAGTGGCAAGCGCATCTTGCCATATCAAAAGTTCGTTCTAAAAAAGTATTGGTTTGTTTCGGCTTTTTATGGAACTCTTTCTAAGACTTCGGGTTGGGAAAAACTGCAAACCTATTTTGTGAAGATTGTAAAGACCATCGCGTCTTCTTGTGGTATAGATATGGAAGATCGGGTTCTTAAACAGACAGCAAGTAAGTTGGAGAAGGAAAATAAGTATGAAGCAGTGGTTGCTTTTATGGAGGACTATAATACAAAACTTGGTTCTTTTTTTAAAAACCCCAATAAAATAGCATGGCTTCACTGCGACTATCAACGATATATGAAAGGTCGTAGGTCTCAAGAAAAATACTATCAACAATACAAGGCTATAGTTGGTGTTTCGAAGCAAACAACTGAATCTATAGCACAATACTACCCCGCCTTGTCTAGTAGAATGTGTACAATATATAACCTGATTGATACCCGTAGGATACTCGAAGGAAGTGCGCAAAAAATAGAAGATGAACGTTTTCTTACAGATAAGTTTACTATTATTTCTGTTGGTCGTGTAACAGAGGTGAAACGTTTTTCTCAAATCCCTGCGATAGTAAGGAATCTTAAAGATATGGGTGCTGAATTCCGATGGTATATTATTGGGCCTGTACATGATTCTTCTGAGGCTCAAAAGCTGGAAGCTGAAATATTGAAATGCAAAGTACAGGATTCGTGTATTTGGCTTGGAGGGAAAAACAATCCATATCCATATTTCAAACATGCGAACTTGTTTGTTTGTACATCCTATTCTGAGGCGTGCCCAATGGTCTTTAATGAAGCTAGATTGTTAAATCTTCCAATAGTAAGTACAGATTTTGCCTCCTCTTATGAGTTTATTCAAAATGGAATTGATGGTGTTATTACTAGTATTGACGACATGTCACAAGAAATCTGTAGGCTTATTCAAGATAAAGTTGCTTATCAAAAGCTATATGATAATACCCCAAATAGTATCATTCGTAATGATGATATAATGGAGCAGGTTTACCAGCTATTGGAGTCTTGAATTCTAATTATTTTATATTGCTTTCTTGACATGGATGATAAAATAAGATACTTTTTCCCTAAGTTAAGGAATCGTCTTTCAGCGCAAAAAACGCGCCTTTTTGAGAAGCTGCCTGTTGAGATTATTTCCTTACGAGGAATTGATACATGCGGAGGATGGAGAGGTATGACGGATCGCCTCCATGTATTATTAGGAAAAAGTGTAACAGAGTCAATTCGTTATAACAATGACACTGGTGCGATATTGGCTGCAGCTAATAAAGCATGTAATCACGTCTTTGCTTTGTTGGGTTCGGACGACGTAAAGTTGGATCCAATTATTTGGAATAAAGAAATCAAAACGGGATTTGAATGGCCAACAGGAGTCTACTACTCTAAATTGAGAAAGACAACTCCTCAGGGCAGTGATATAAAAATACCTTGGGAACTCTCCCGATGCCATCACTTGCTTTGGCTTGGTGAGGCGTATGTAATTACGGGAGAAGAGAAATATGCATGGGAGGTAGCGAACGAATTGAATGAATGGATCGACACGAATCCTTTGATGTATTCTGTCAATTGGACTTGTGCTATGGAGGTGGCAATACGAGCCGTAAATTGGATGTATGCCTTGTTGTTCATAGAGAACTCCGTACATTTCACCGATGAACTTGCAGAGAAAGTATATAGAAGTCTCTATCAACATGGATTCTTCATACATAACAATCTTGAAAGGACCATACCATACAGCAATAATCATTATTACTCAAACATAGTCGGTCTGCTTTATTTGGGGCAGTTGTTTAATCAGACTCGACAAGGAAAAAAATGGTTTCGCTTTGCATTGAGCCAATACTATACTGAGACGCTTACGCAGATTCTTCCCTCGGGTGTCGATTATGAGAAAAGTGTCTCTTATCATCGTCTGATGACCGAATTTGCCATGTATCCTTATTATATGTTGGAGCGAGTTGGTGCAAATGTTCCAGAAATTGTACGACAAAGGCTCGTGCACATGGTGCAGTACGTCAAATTGAATGCGATGCCTAATGGTAAGGCTCCTATGGTAGCTGATAATGACGATGGAAGATTCCTGCCTTTTGTACCAAGAGATTTTCGCGAGCATTTGTATTTGACGGATTCTAACAGTTTGGATAATAGAATTGTTGCTTCTAATGCGGATATGCTGTCTTTTGAGTCAGTGAGCCTCGGAAGCCGATTGATTCAAGACTCAAAGATTGCCATACTTCGTAAAGGTGATAGTTATCTTTTTGTTAATAATGCTGACCGGTGGAGATATGACAAAGAGAAGTCGGGATACATTGGAACCCATATTCATAATGATCTTCTCTCGTTTGTATATGCAGTAGGCGGCATAGAAGTCATTGTTGATCCCGGAGGGTATGTTTATACATCAGATATGGCACGCCATGAAGAGTTTCGTTCGACGTCCAAGCATAATACCGTTGTGGTGGATGGCGAGGAGCAGCATTTACGGGATCGTTCCCGTGCCTTCATGATGAAGTATAACTCTACCTCTCGTTTCCTTGAGTTAGTAGAAAAGCAGGATTGCGACATCTGTACAGGCGAGTATTTTACAATCAAAGGCAGGCTGACGCATAACCGCTCGTTTCGCCTGGAACAACAACAACTGACTATAACGGACATCCTTGTGAAGTCTGGAAAGGAGCACAAGGCCTCGTTGTTTTATCATTTTGCCCCAGGGATATCACCTGTCCTTGAGGATAAAGCGGTTTCGTTTGAGATGCATGGCATGCGATTCTTGCTCAAAATCGGGTCTTCTTGTCCCGTAAAAATGTCAATAAAGGATGATACTGTGTCTCCATCGTATGGCGTCTTGCAAGACTCGAAAACTCTTATCGCAAATGTTGACTTTGATGAGACAATACAAATATGCACAACTATTAGTCATAGGTAGGGATAAATGAAGAAACTTATAAAGAAAGTCTGTTTTCCCATCAATGAGCGGGCATACAGGGGTAAAAGATGTCTTTAAGAAAAGAAACACCCTATGAAGAAATGCAGAAATCATTTAGCGACTATAAAGAGGGGGGTAGATACTTCTCACCTCGAAAAATGGACAATCTCAAAAAATAAAAAAAGTATGGATAAAAACAAGCAATACAAGATAGCATTAGTGCTTTATACGCAAGGACTTGATTATGATGATCGTATCCGAAAAGAAATGTTGTCTATAAAGTCTCTTTTCCCCAATATTGATTTCAAGATCTTTGCGGTTGAACCTAATAATCGGGAGGAAAATGGAGTGACTTCTTATGGCATCGCTTATCGTATTCCTTATTTGAAATCACGGGACAAGTATGCCTCTGGAACCCATACCTTACAGAAGGCATGGGACTTTTACAAAACGATAAAGAAGGATTTGAAAGTTTATGATGCCGTATGGTGTGCGGACCCAGAGACTTTTATTTTCGTTTTGATGCTGCGTGGAAAGCCTGTTGCATGGGATCTTCATGAATTGCCTTTGGCTTTTATGGGAAATCCGATCATGAGGTTGTTGTTCAGGTATCTTGAACGCAAATGTAAGGTAATGTTACATGCTAATGAACCTCGCTTGAGATACCTTGAAAAAATAGGAATGGTAAAGTTTCCGCAAAAACAGTTTGTTTTGCGCAACTATCCGCAGTTTAATGAAATTGATCCAGAGTATGATGATGTTTATCATAGGTTTGTTGATTGGAAAGGAACTGCAAAATGTGTCTACCTTCAAGGATTGAATAATTCAAGTAGGGCGGCACTTGAGACCATAAAGGCTGTTCTATCTTTTAAAGAGATAAAAGGTGTTGTGGTTGGTGGGTTTGATAATGAAATAAAAGAAATGTTGATAAAAGAATATGGAGAAGATTTTCTCGGTTCTCGGATATTGTTTGTTGGCAGAATTAAACAACTTAAAACGCCTCAGTATATTCGCCAGTGTTGTATGGGGCTTGTTTTTTATAAAAACACATCTCCTAATAATTGGTATTGTGAGCCTAATCGCTTGTTCCAAAATGTCATTAATGGCAAACCTGTAGTAGTGGGAAATAACCCTCCGATGAAAGAATTTGTTGAAAAAAACAAAGTTGGTGTAAGTGTTGACACTGATGGTGAGAATGTTGCTAAAATTGTTGAAGGGATGAAGGTTGTCTTGGGCAATCTTGATAACTATAATAATCTCCGAGCAGATATTGTTCTTTGGGATACACAAAATGATGTAATAGAACGAATCGTAAATAAATTTGTTTAAAGATATGATTAGAAAAGTTATTTGTATAACTGGGCAGATGGCGCAGCCTCGTGTCTTAAAACGAGTCAATATGCTCCGTGATGCAGGTCTTGAGGTTGTGGTAGTGGGGTATGATAGAGGTATATATACTTGTAATAAGCTTCCAGAAGATATCGAAGTTAGATATATGGGGACGCAAAAGGATGATTCTGGCTATATAAACAAAATTACACAAGGCTATCGCGATGTTAAATCTGTTGTTGCAGAATTTAATAATGAAGAAACTGTATTCTATTCTTTTTCGATAATGACCGCAGTGTGGTTTTTGTTGCGACGAGTAAAGTATTTTTACGAGATTTCCGATATTCAATATGGGTATAATAAAATGCGAATAATACAACCTATATTGAAATTTTTGGATAGATTCCTAATAAAAAAATCGGCACTTACGGTAATGACTTCTCTTGGCTTTTATAGGTATTTTTATGGGGATAAAAAAGTGAAGAATGTGATTATTCAACCGAATAAGGTTAATAGTAAATTGACTCGATGCAAGAGGTGTGTTGTTAGTCCAAACATGGCACACCTGCGATTTTCATTTGTTGGCTCAATACGATATTTTAATACGATTTTACGTTTTGCAAAGGTAGTGGGCAAATACTATCCCCAGCATTTGTTTAATTTTTACGGAGATAGTTCCTTTGTGGATGCTTTTAAAGCAGAATGTCGAGAATACCCCAATGTCATATTCCATGGAAGTTTTAAAAATCCTGGCGATTTAGAAGAAATCTATTCTAATACAGACGTCGTAATTGCTTGTTATGAGAATGAAAACCTTAACGAGCGTATTGCTGAGCCGAATAAAATGTATGAAGCAATGCTCTTTTGTAAGCCAATAGTTGTGTCGCAAAATACGTTCTTGGCAACGCAAATTGAATCATACAAATGCGGCTATGTAATAAACGCTTATAGTGATGCGGACATACGTTCGTTTATAGATAATTTGAATGAGCAAAAAATGATTGAAATATCAAAGCATGAGTTGTGTATTCCTGAAATCGAGTTAAAAGATAGTCCTCGGGCAATTTCTGACTTTATTCTTTCTATGTAGTGTATAGTACCTTGTATTAATTAAGATCTTTAGGCAATAAAACACAATTCTGCATGTTTTTGCTCCAACTTACATGGCAGGAAGTGAATATTGGTCGCAGAAAGACGTTGTTTTGATATTTAATTGTGTTGTTTAAAATGAAAGTATCTATTATAACAATTTGTTACAACAATGAGAGGGAAATCCGTGATACTATTGAGTCCGTGATAAATCAATCTTACGGTGACATTGAGTATATCATAAAAGATGGTGGCTCTACGGATGGTACCATGGGTATTGTCAATGAATACAAAGACAAAATAGCGAAGATAATATCATGTCCCGATAGAGGTATTTATGATGCTCTTAACCAAGGGATAGATGCTGCAACTGGTGATGTCGTTGGATTTATTCATGCGGGTGATCGTTTGTTTGCTCCAAATACAATTGAAGAAATAGCTAAATTTCATAGTGAGAACGATGTCGATATTTCTTATGGAAATAGCCAAACCATAGCTGAAAATGGGCATGTTGTCCGGTGTAATTATAGCCCCAGAAAACCATATAAGTTATGGATGGACTTTGGATGGATGCCCTCACACATGTCCATGTATGCTAAAAAGTACGTTTATGACAAGTATGGAAAGTTTCGCTTAGACATGGGAGTGGCGGGTGATTATGAGTGGTTTCTTAGAACCTTTTATAAGCATAGAGCAAATATCAAGATAAAATGCCTAGACACTTTTGTCCTGTATTTTTCTTTGGGTGGAGCAAGTTCAAATGACGGGCTAAATAAAATCCAAAGGAAACAAAGGGAAATGCTTAATGCTTGTTGGAAAGCAAATGGTTTAAAACCAATTCCAGGCCTGGTTTACGCAAGATTGTACTGGGGGGCTAGAATCATCATGCGTTGTAAGTTTGACAAGTTGTTTGGCAGGTTATGAATAGTGGAACGTTGTTGTTGTTGAACGCAGAGTATGTTCAGAGTATCGTATTGGCCAGGTCTTTTATGAGGCTTGGATGGAAGGTTGTAGGCTTCTGTAGTGGAAAGTGCACAAGTGGGTATGCTTCAAGGTTTCTGGACGAGAGATATGTTGTGCCTAATGTCAAAACAAAGGCAAAGGCATTCGAGACGTTCTTTTATGAATACATAGCTAAAAACAATGTGTCGCTCATTATTCCAATGATAGATGATAGTGCAGAATTCCTTAGTAAAAACAAAGCCAAGATAGAAGGCGAAAATCATGTTGTCTGTGCTTCAGAAGTGCCCGTGAAGTTTAATAATGCACGGAACAAGCAGTATCTGATGGGTGTGTGCGAAAAGTACAATGTTTGTCATCCAAGAACAAAGGCCTTGTCTCTCTCTACAATAGAGCTGGTGGCTGACTATGTTGGTTTTCCAGCAATGGTTAAGCCAGACCTTTCCGCCGGCGCACGGGGCATTACTCGTGTAGATAATATAGAAGAATTGAAAGCTAAGTTCCCCGGTATTGAGAAAGAGTATGGTGCATGCTCTCTCCAACAGTTTGTTGAGCAGCCAGATTATTACTATAACGTAATGATGTATAGGGGAAAAAGTGGAGAGATTCTTGCAGATACAGTTATCAAAATAAGGCGATATTTTCCCCTGCAGGGTGGAACTAGTTGTTATTCAGAGACAGTCCGTCTAGACTCTATATGCGATGAGTGTAAAAAGCTATTGGAAGTTCTCGATTGGCACGGTTTTGCCGACTTTGATGTACTTGAGGATAAGAAAACAGGTGAGCTAAAAATCATTGAAATTAATCCGAGAGTGCCATCAAGTTTGCAGGGCTCTGTTGCGGCAGGGGTTGATTTTGGAAAAGTGTTTGTTGCTGATCTATTTGGGGGGATACTGCCAAAATTTGAATATAAAGAGGGGCAGCAGGTTCGGTGGATGGGGCTTGATGTTATGTGGTTCATCTTCTCCCCAAACCGCTTTAAGTTTAAGCCGTCGTGGTTTCGATTCTTTGGTAAAAATGTAAGCTACCACGATGGCAGTTGGGATAATCCTCTGCCTATGCTTGCTGGTTGTTTGGCGGGATTTTTAAAGTATTTGGATCCCGAAGTAAGAAAAGCGAAACTAAAGAAATAATGGAAAAGTTATTGTTCTCGGGAGCATCAGGCTTCCTAGGTCATAATGTGATGCCAATATTGTCAAGGCAGTATGCTATCACAACAATCGGTATTACAGAAAGTGACAATATAAACGCGAATATTGCAAGTGAGATTCCTGCTTTGCCAGAAAGATATGACGTTGTCCTTCACGCTGCGGGAAAGGCGCATGTGTACCCGAAGAATCAGGAGGAGGTGCAGGCGTTTTATGACGTGAACTTTCAAGGAACTGTGAATCTTTGCAGGGCTTTGGAAAAGGTCGGTTTGCCGAAATCCTTTATATTTATCAGCACGCTGGATGTGTATGGCTTGACTGTAGGAGAGGGTATTGATGAGTCTTCCCCGATGAATCCAGTCACTCATTATGCCAAAAGCAAATTGCAGGCAGAGAAATTCCTTGTGGAATGGGCAAAAGAGAATGGGGTGACTCTGGGTGTCCTTCGTCCATCGTTGATGACGGGTCCCAATCCTCCGGGCAACTTAAAGGCTATGATAAATGGTATTCGAAGGGGGTACTATGTGAATATTGCTGGTGGTCGTACAAGAAAGAGTTTGATGATGATTCAAGACATTGCACGCCTTGTTCCGAAAATAGAGAATGTGGGTGGCATCTATAATGTTTGTGACGATCATCATCCTTCGTATCGTGAGTTGGGTGTATGTATTAGTAAGCAATTGGGAAAGAAGCATGAGCCTTTCTCTATTCCGTATTGGATGGCTTGGTGCATGGCGAAGATAGGTGATGTACTTAGGGTGTTGCCTATTGATAGCCATCGACTGGAACAACTGACAAAGTCTAATACTTATTCTAACGAAAAGGCCAAAAGGTGTTTAGGATGGGAGCCACTGGATGTAATTGAGAATTTCAAAATAAAATAGATTGGACACTTTGTCGTTGGGTTGTGATTCTAAGGCATTACTTTGGCTTGTAAAGATAGCACTGTGGAGGGAGCAACCTGAGGCGCCTGCATCTATTGTGGACTGGAGGGCGCTGATGGAGTTGGCGGAAAAGCATGGTGTGCTTGCTATAGTACTGGATGCAATAGACCAGATCCCTCAGTCTAGACGCCCGCCGTTCGATATCTTGATGAATGGGATTGGTAGGTTGTCATTTATTGAGTCAATGTATGACAAGCATCGAAAAGTGATAAGGTCACTATCGCATTTCTACCATCATTACGGCATTAAGATGATGGTGCTTAAGGGGTATGGCTTGTCCATGAACTACCCGAAGCCGAACCATCGTCCAACGGGTGATATTGATACTTTTCATTTTGGTCAATGGCGGGAAGCGGATGCGTGTGTTCATGATAGACTTGGAATAGAAATAGACAACTCTCATCATCATCATACGGTATTTGGCTATCAAGGGGTGACAGTGGAGAATCATTATGATTTTCTGAACGTGCATTCCCGGAAGTCTAATGTTGAGTTTGAGAAGGTGCTGAAGTCTCTTGCTGCGGAGGACAAAGCAATAAAGGATGAGGAGATGGAGAATGTGTTCTACCCGTCTCCAAATTTTAATGCTTTGTTTATTGTCCGCCATAGCGCAGGTAATTTTTGCGCTGCGGGGATAATACTGCGCCAAGTATTGGATTGGCTCTTGTTTGTGAAGAAGTATCATGACAAGGTGGATTGGGAGATGGTGTATCGTATGTACCGTAAGTTTAACCTTGTGAGGTATGTCAACTCACTAAATGCCATTGGTATTCAATACTTAGGGTTTGATGCCAAATGGTTCCCAGAATATGAGAAGGACAAGTGTTTGGTGGAGCGAATTCTTAAGGATATGTTGAATCCAGAGTTTAAAGGAAAAGAGAACGGCAGCCTAATGAATGGAGTGTTTGTAAAGTTGTGTAGGTGGTGGCAGAATCGCTGGAAACTCAAGATAACGACCTCGGAATCACTATGCTCAGTTTTCTTGTATGGTGTGTACTCAAAGCTTTTGAAGCCTGCGCATTTTAGGGATTGATGAGAAATGTGGATTGATTAAGTTGATTTTTGTTCGACTTTGATATATCCTAAGGAGTAAAAGTGTTTAATGGATTAGTGTGAAAAATGATATACAGAAGTTTAAAGCGTGTTTTTGATTTCGTCTGTGCCTTTCTTGGCATCGTGGGCACTTCGCCGATATGGATTCTGTCGATAGTCTTGACGGAACTGAGTGACCCTGGACCTTTGTTCTACTTTGCCAACAGGGTGGGGAAGGATAATAAGAAGTTTAGGATGTGTAAATTTCGCTCCATGCGTGTGGCAAGAGGGGCGAATGAGGCGTCTTTGCGTCCTGACCAAGACCGAATCTTCTGGTGGGGCAAAATTATGCGTCGATTGAAGATCGACGAGTTGCCGCAGCTGATGAATATCCTGAACGGAACCATGTCGATAGTGGGGCCTCGCCCTGCTGCTGTGGATCAGGTGGATATAACTCGTGGTGGTGAGAATGCCATCGCTGCTACCGTGCCTTGTGGATTGACATCACAGTCGAGCCTGTGGGACTATATCTATGGGGATCAGTTTCCTGATGAGAAGGAGTATAACGAGAAGGTGTTGCCCATCCGCCTGAAGCTGGATGTGTATTACGTGAAGAACGCTTCGTTCTTTGGGGATATCAAGTTGATCGTTTGGACCGTCATCGCCATCCTCTACACCGCTTGCGGAAAGTATCCACAGTGGATGCATGATAAGTTGGTGGGGTATGCTGGGACTGTGTGAAAAAACTTGCGATATTTTTAAAAAGGGCATAAAAAACTCCTAAAAGGGGCATGTGCTTAAGAATGTAATTATTTGTAATTATGTAGTTAATGGTTGATCTTCGGTCTTTTTCTCTAGCTACTATTGATAATTGAAAAAAAACACCACGCTTTTGTGGTGTTTTGAGCTTTATTTGTGAAGTTATTTTGGGGAAATCGGTTTAGATCAAGGTTTATTCCAAATAAATCAAAGTTAAATGGCAAACATACGTGGACCTTTGAGGCCTATAACAGATTTGGCAATTGTTTGTACAGAAAAGCAGTTTGCTGATTTGTGTGCTTTAGATAATAAATATTCTTCGATCGAATATGTTTATCTCTTGAATTCTCAAATTAGGGGGAAGTTGTGTGGAGGCGTTATTTCTGGTGAGCTGCCTAAAAAGAGTGTGGCTATAGTTCCTAATTCTTGTTCTGCTGCTTATCTTGCTTTTTTGCTTAATTCATTTCCTCATCAGTTTATTCTATTTAACGGAAAAATTAACTTAAAGGCAAATACAAAAATAAATAGGAAGGCAGTCTCTCAGTTATTCGTATATAAGGTTGATGATTTTTCGGAACATGCTTATGGATTAGCTGAGACGATTAGAGAGGAAATGTATAGTTTTTATATTAAGAATGATGATAATCTATATTATCAATATTTATATAACCTCATTTCAGATTTGTGTGACACCCTTGCTTTAGAACTATTTGCCCATCCAATATTTGAACAAATGGATATTTACATTATTGAGCATTGGAAACAAATAGTTATAGAGTATGATAAAGCACTTGATTTGGAAATTCTTTTTAAAGGATTGATAGATAGTGATAGTGTTCTCAGAAATATGATAATGAAAGTTCATATGTCAGAGAATGCTTTTGATAAATACATTAAAGAAAACATTGATGGCCTGGAGAATAAATAAGATTTCAATAGAGAATTTCAAATTCTTTTTGGAACCCTTTGTGCTTGAACCAAAGGGGAAGAATGTGTTGATGTATGGTGAGAATGGAAGTGGTAAAAGTTCTATTTATTGGGCGGCTTATACTCATTTTCAAAGTAGCTTGAAAGATGCAATAAGTGCAAGTAAGTATTTCGAAAAAAAACATCAGGACTCCTTGTGCAATCTCTATGATTTTGATGATAGACGTTCTGGTATAGAGATTGAATTCGTAGATCCTAATAATGTAAAGAAAACCTATACAGACGGCAGTTGGGCTATTAATACAAGTTCAGATGAGTTCATGAAGCATTCTACTTTTGCGAGTGACTTTATGAACTATAAGTTCTTGTCTGCTATTTTTGATTTTAAGAATAGTAAACCAGTTGACCTTTTTAAAATTTTTGAAGAGGAAATATTTCCTTTTGTGACTTTAAGTGGTCAGTGCTATGATTTAACAGGAGTGCCTATGGGAAAGTCTGGTGTTGAGGACTGGTGGCGCTATATTAAGTCATGCTATGAAACCGATGGTGTGTTGAATAAACGCTCAAAAACAGGTAATGTATATAATCACGACGAAACATACCAGGCTTACCAAAATTTGATTCGAGACTTTAATGCAAAGCTACAATCATTACTTACGGAGATTGCTAAGGAGGCAAATGATAAACTCAAAGAATCTAAAATGCCTGTGCAAGTTTCTTTAAGATTGGATCCCGTTGCTTTTGATAGAAAAATCAATGGGACAACTAGAAGTTATGATGGGACATTCTATAACCCTAAAATAATTTTAACAGCACAACTGTTGAACGCAAATGGCTTGCCTGTATCTAGTAAAGATATAAATCATCCTCGTTCTTTTTTTAATGAGGCGAAGTTGACTCGTATGGCTTTAGCGTTGCGTTTGGCTGTATTTGACAGAAAGTATAGGTCAGCTGATTGTGCTCAAGTAATATTTGTAGATGACCTTTTGATTAGTTTAGATATGTCAAATCGTCTACTCGTAGTTCAAGAATTGTTGGAATATATAGATAGGTATCAGTTGTTTATTTTTACGCATGACCGTACATTTTATGATTTGATCTGTGATTCCATTTCACAAAGGAATATGAAGAATGAATGGCGATATTATGAAATGTATGCGGTAGACGAAGTAGTGAGTACAGACAAAGTGCCTTCACCTTGGGTAAATGAAAGGAAAAACTATTTGCAACAGGCACGTGCTTTCTTTACAAGCTATGAGTATTATGCTTCTGCTAACAGTTTGAGAAAGGAGTGTGAAAAGCAATTAAAGCGATTATACCCTGAACCTTGGACGATATTCATGAAAAAAGATGGAAGTACAAGTGAGTTGAATTTTAATGCTTTAAATCAAAAGTTGGAAGATTTTTATGAGAGATATGGTTTTAAAAACATTCCAACTCCGAATATTGACCAATATAGAAAGCGCATATTGAATCCATCCTCTCATAATGATAGTAAGGCTAAAATATTTCGTTCAGAGTTAATTATGGCTATTGATGAAATATCAAGGTTTGAGCAGATTCAAAAAAAACAAATATGTAGTTGTGATGATATTAATATAAGAGGATTTGTCATGGTAATCGATAATAATGGAAAGCGTGTTGAGATTGAATTTACTCCTCGAGAGAAATGGCATTGCCTAACTTATAATAGTCAGGTGTATTATGAAGATATTCAAATAAATTGTGTCAAGCTTGTTGGGATTAAGCTAAAAACAAAGAAAGAGCATTCTGTGTTGAGCGTTTGGCGGCGTGTGTGTAAGTATTTGGGGTATAATGAGAATTCCTATCCAGCAATGTGTGAAGTTGTATGGGAAAAGAAAACTAATGTTCTTTTAAAGAATTTGTAAAAACAGTTATTTTAGATAAATACAGCAATTATGAAATATTTGTTAGTGGTGGCTCACCCTGATGACGAGGTTCTCGGGGCTGGTGCGTCAATGTGGAAATGGTCGCATGAGGGCGACGAGGTGGATGTGGCAATCATGTGTACAGAGGCGAAGGCGCGTGCTTTCCGTCCCTCGGATGCAGAGCTGGAGGGGGACACGGATGCTGCAACGAATTATGTTGGCGTGGGCAAGAAGTATGAGGCGACGTTTCCGAATATCGAGATGAATACTGTGCCGCATTTGAAGCTGGTGCAGTTCATAGAAAGTGCTATTCGGGAGAGTGAGCCGGATATTGTGATAACGCATCATCCTGCTGATACCAATAATGACCACTTGCAGACTTCCATGGCTTGCCAGGAGGCAATACGGTTGTTTCAGCGCCAGCCGACGGTGAAGCCTGTGAAGGAGTTTTGGTATATGGAGGTGCCTTCGTGCTCGGAGTGGGCAATCAACGACGCCATGAATCTGTTTCGTCCGAACTGCTACGTGGAGGTAGGTCAGGACGGTGTGGAGGCGAAATGCAAGGCGTTGTCGATGTATCGCGGGGTAATGCGTCCGTATCCTCATCCTCGCAGCGTGGAGTATATCACGGGCTTGGCGGCAATGCGTGGCAGTCAGTGGGGCTGCAAGTATGCTGAGGCTTTCCAAGTGGTGCTGCGTAGATATTAACGCGATATTGCTATTAGAGTTGTTAGGGCATTCTGCTTCCGCCTTCCTTTACGGGTTGGGGAGGCGTGTGCCCTTTATTTGATTATATATGGTTATGGAAATAAATAAAGAGTTGATTGATGGGCTTTTTGAACAGGCTCAAGTGAATCCTCGCTTGCGCCAGAATTATGACTTGCGTACGTCTGAGGGGGATCATTCGCAGCGTATGCTCAATGCGTTGTTGCCAGGGACGGTTGTGCCTATTCACCGTCATCCGCAGAGCACGGAGAATGTTTTCCTCTTGTGTGGGAAGCTGGTGGAGGTGGTCTATGACAATGAGGGCAACGAGACGGACCGCATCCTGCTTGATCCCACCGCTGGTAGCTATGGGTGTGTGGTGCCGCAAGGGGCGTGGCACACGGTAGAGGTCTTGGAGCCTTCTGTCATCTTCGAGGCGAAGGACGGAAAGTTTGGTGAGGACGGTAGCGAGACGCTGGATGCCTTCAGGGCTAAGGAGGCGGAGAGCATGAAGCAGGCTTCGCCTACTACAGAGCCATTCTCCAATAGCCTCGGCGATCTCAAAAAGAACATCGAGTATCTGATTGGCATGGAACGCCAGTCGGGAAGCATGGAGGTCATTACACCGCTCTACGTCTCGCGCATGCTGAATGTGCCGCTGGAAGAAGTGGAACGAGTGATGAAGGACATGGTACTTTAATTGAAAAGGGAGTATATGGAAGTTATACGATTATTACAAATGTCTGATATACATTGGACAAAGCAGCCCAATGCTGCCGACGATTATACAGACATACGAAATAGTATGATAGAAGATTTGGAAAACTATTGCCAAGAAACTGGCAATAAGTTTGATAAGATTCTACTTTGTGGAGACATAGCCTTTAGTGGTTCAAAAGATGAATATAAACGTGCCAATATCTTCATAAATGAGTTATGTGAAAAAATAGACTGTAAACCAGATGAAGTTTATACAGTCCCTGGAAATCATGATAAAAATGTAAATGAACATCCAAAATGTGTCAGAGAATTTATACATACAGCTTTATGCAATCACGATACACATATAGATAAGTTATGGCTAAGCATGATAACTGAGGACTTCACCTTTATCAAGAAATTATATACTCCATTCAAAGAATATAATGAGTTCTGCAATAATGAACGTGATTGCGCAGAGCCATTCATGTTATCTGCGTTGGATGAAGATATAAAGCAATACGACAAATCACAGATGTATTGGTGTTATGAATTTGATAAAGAATTGAATGGTTACAAAATCAATCTATATGGAATCAACTCTGCATTGACAAGCGACCTTCAAGATTACGATACAGACCCCCAAAGGCAAAAGGGGCATCTTTTGTATTTGCCTAAGTTAGCTTATCATGAAGCAAAAATTCATGATGGAGTTATAAATATATTGATGTGTCATCACCCTTTAGATTTTCTAATGAACAAAAAAAACATTGAGAAAGATCTGGACAAAAGATATGCCTTGCAATTGTACGGTCATGTCCATTTAGCTGAAAGCAATATGGTAAACAATGCCGTTCATGTGTATTCTGGAGCCTTGAATCCTGGAGACATTAATGATGATACTTATCAGCCTGTTTACAATATCATAGAACTCAGTATAGACAAGCATGAAGAGGGAGAAGACATATTAAACATTAATTTGCAAGTTCGTTTCTATAATGGAGAATGTTTTGACGAAGATAAGAAACAATCCAAGAGGTTCTGTGTGGTATTGAAGAACCACAATAAATGGCAAAAAAAGGCTAATGTCCAAAGTGTAATCCAAGAGGATTTGCCAGGTGGTGTAACTAAACGTGATGTCCGTCATATATTTATCAAACATCCACAGTGTAAAAAAATCATTAAACAACTATATCCAGATATGGATTGTAATGGTTCGGCTTATAGTCGGAATCAAACCTTCTTGAATAAAATAAGGACAGACAATAAATGGTTAGAACTATATAATATCATGTTGAATGAATAAAATTCTAAATAATATACTGTTACAAAGTGGTCTAATAATACCACTTGATACAGACGAAATAGAGCAATTAGTAAGGGCTTGCTCAAACTTCGTCAAGAGTGAGTCTTTTTCCTTCTCGACCTTCGAATCACTTCTCATTTACTATATCAAAGGCAAAGAATGGCCAGAACTAAATAATTTCATTGAAAATTATATTTCAGAAAACAGTGAGAGAAAATCAACATACCCAACACGTGTAAACCATGCTTTAGGTTTCTTCTGTATTTACTTGGCGATTGCAGCATGTCAAAACAGAAAAGAACAAGCAATCCGTTCTCTTGCGTTACAAAATATGATGTTGGCAGTTCATGGGAAATGGAACACTCTAAGGTATAGTGAGATATTATGTACTCTATATTTTAAAAGTACAGTATATTTGGGTGACCTGTCAATAGGAGAAAAAGAATACCCTTGTGAATTTGCACGTTCAATGTTCAAAGATCACTATCGCGTGAATGAAAATATTGATGATGAAATGTCAGAGAATATTCAATCACTTGTCCTAATGGCTTTTGATGCAGAAATGAAACAATTTATTTCAACACTTGATGAGAAAGACCCTTTTATGCGTGTTGTTAGCATATTGGAACACTATTTCTTGAATATGCCGCAACTGCCGACATTAAGTGACTTCAAACGACTCGTGGCTATTACTTTTGTCGATAAAGAAGGAAAAGGACAGAAAATGAGCAATGTATTGTGGAAGATTGCAGACAGCGGTGTCGTTCTGTCGGAAGAAGTAATTTCTAAAACATCATTAATCCTCATGGGAGTTAATAGGCTTATGAATGGCGGAAATACTGATTTCTTAAATAAAATAAGATTAAAGCCCAAGGATTTCTTTGTATACCTCTATCATGAATTATTATTAGAACATTTATTGAAATAGCAAATGGAAAACAAGAAAGATATATTAGAGTCAATTTCCAGTGTCACAAAGAGCTTGGAAACTGGCTTAGAATTGAATAATAAAAGTTCTGTTTCTCAATATTATTGCGATGCTTTAAATGATAAAAACATAAACGACGTTCTTGGGGACGCAGATACCCATTTGATAACATTGGTAGGTTTTTCAGAAGTAGGAAAATCCACGTTTGTCGCTTCTCTTTATCATACTTTTATGCTTAAAGGAGAAATTAATGGATACAAGATAATAGACTCTGACACTTTTGTTGGGTTTGAGAGAAGAGCTCATGTCAGAAATGAAGTCTTTAAAACATCTAAACGAAATGTTCGGACTGTAACTACAGAAGGACAATTCCTGACTCTAACTTTGTACAAGGACGGAATAAAGAAAAAACTTATAATATCCGACAAAGCAGGAGAAATATATAAGAATAACTATGTAGACAATTTATCAGATGTCAAAAAAGACAAAGGGCTTATCAATAGCAAGCACATACTGTTCTTTATTGACTGTAGCGTTTTGAATAATGATGATGAATACATAGACTTTTACGACAAGTTTCAGATGCTACTTAGTCGAATGTCCTCTGCAAAAGTGTTTGGCATTCCTAAACAATTTGACATCCTCTACAACAAAATAGACACCAATGACGCAGAAGAAAAGGTCAAATTGTACCAAAACAATCGTAAGGATTTTGAAGAAAAGTTGGCATCCGATTTTTCAATAAAAGTTGCGCATACATTTGAAACGAAATCGAATGACATGAATGATAAAGGAATGTTGGAAGCCTTTAGTTATATCGTAAGTCAATTGGACAAGGAAGATCACAAAGAATGCAAAGAAGTGAATTGGGTACATACAATATTGAAAGAAAAATGATGAGGTTATGACAAAATGTATGATAGCGGGACTACCGAGTTCAGGAAAGTCTACATATATAGGAGCATTGTGGTATTGTTTGAGGCATCCAGCCAAGAATGCAGATTTGAAATTGGTAGCAGACAATAATAACCTACCAGAGGATATTAGCGTATTGAACAGGCTCAGTGATGCCTACAAAGATATGAGGGCTATTAATCGCACAAATTCAAACGAAAATGAGCGAGTACAGCTAAATCTAAGAGTGGTCAGTACAGGAGAAACGATTCAAGTAGAAGTTCCAGATTTTCTTGGCGAAACATTCCGAGATTTGATAGAGTTGAATCAATCCGACTTATTGACGGAATGGTTGGATAATACGGACAGTTTAGTATACTTTATCAGTGATGTGTCTGTTGGCGAATTTGAGGATGACTTTGGAACAGAAGATGATGATAAAGAAAGTCCAGCGACGGAAATTCCGCCGTTCAAAATAACAGACATATCACCTGCAGCCATGAATATCATGGTGCTGAAATTCTTGATGAGTAAAAAGAAATTCAATAGGGTCGTAATAGTTCTGTCCCAATGGGACAAGCAAACGGAAAATGGTCGTACACCAAAAAATCCGCAAAAATACCTTGAAGAGGAATCCCCTGCGTTATATAACTATATAGAACACAATATTAATAATGCTCAAATCATAGGGCTTAGCGCACAAGGACGAGAATATCCTCAAAATGAAAATCCAGAGAATTACAATGGAATAAAAAAAGAAGTAAGGAAGCAAATGCAGAATGGCAATAGATCATTTGTAGAAGACGAAGCATCTATCCTCTACGATTTGTCTATACCATTATATCTACTATTGAAATAATGATAATAGAACAAACATTACACGGGTATTACAAAGGACATGGCTTGTTGGCAAGTTCCTTTATAATGAAACCATCTAATGATTCCTCTTTGATGTCCACACTCAGTGATTGGACAGGGTATCGTGATGAATCTGATGAAGATGCCTATATGACATTTTACCCATTGGATAGTGGAAAGAAATATGCTATAGCCAAATCATGGTACGCTTCAGAAATGGAACGTCCTGGATGTGTATGGACGCATACATTGATTGTGGATCTGAATGATATTGATAGGAATTTTGATTTTCGGATATTGACGAATTACTTCAAAAGACCAAAGAAGAATGACTATGAATACTATCAAAAGAAAATTGAGATAGATACATTCGATAAAAGAAACTCGAACTGCATTTTCCATGTGTTTGATAGTGTTTCTTTATTGTTTATGTACCTTTTTTTGATATGTTGCAATAAAAATCTTGTGATACACATAGATAAAAGTCAGAATATTTACGCAGAACTATGTTTGTATTTTCTTCAATATCTTCCACTCGGTATCTTAAAAACCACATCTTTTAGTACAGGGGCTTCTTCTTATCGAAAATGTGGAGAAGCTGATTTCTCAATACAGTTTACAGATAATGAGGTTAGCGTAGACTTGGCTACAGCACCTTGGAATGAGAAGTTGACCATTGAGAACTTTGATGAAGGAATCAGGTATATATATGAAGAATCACAAAAGGAAAATGACCAACTGCCCAGCTTAATCAGATTGTTTGGTGATGATATTTTAGATGACAAAAACAAACTAATCGGGTTTGCCATTTTAATGAAAAGATTGGATATGGCGATCAAGGGGAATGCCAAAAAAGAACAATATGCAGATGTCTTGCATTTGTTTGAGGAATATTTTCCTGGTATAGAAGATGGTATGGCCCTAAAATACAACTTCTTATCTCAAAAAATATCTCATTATTTTGGGACTGAAAAAGATATATTGTATCAAATAGCAGTTCTTGACAATGTCTCAGGATTGGCTTCTGGTTTAATTAACTACAAAAGTAGAGTGCAACTTTTACATGAGGAGAACAAGTCCGATTTTCTTTCACTGACAAATGAAATCGTTAAGTTAGAGAAACCTAATAAATATGCTTGTCAGGCACTCTCTTATTCTATTGACATATTAGAAGAGCAGGAATTGTTGAGTTTAGTAATACCCAATTGGAATGTAATGTTCCCTTTACTTGTAATAAATAAAAGATTCTTTATTTCTGGTATATGGTTAAATCTGCCAGTTGAACAATTCCAAACGTTATTGTTAAAATATAGTGGTAATGAATTTAATGATTTTGCTCATTGGAACAAACTTCTTAATCGTATCATTGAAACAGAAGCACTTGTAGAGGATTCTTTGTCTCTGAGAATTGTGGATAATGCAAAAAAATCCATAGACATCATCTTTGATGCAGCAAATTCAGACAGATACCGATTGGTATCTCCGTCCCTACTACAAAGTAGTCTTAAAAAGATGGAAGAACTCTTGGCATGGTTAAGAGTACAATCGAATATAAATAGGCGTATTGAACTGTTTTTTATCCATCAAGTGAAACCAGATAGCGCATTACTAAAATGTACTTCATCTGCAAATTGGAATGTGCTGATAAAAATGGATAATAACTCAATGGATATTGATTATTATGTCTATCTGTATGTGCTTGCACACAATTGGACAGATGAGATGTCCATATCTTTGTTGCAGCATAGTTTTCAGCACATCTATAAGCAATTAAGCAAGAATCTGATAAGTAGTGAAACATGGAATAAGTTGAAAAGCTATACATCATCTTCTTATAAGATTGAGAAATGGGATAAATGTAAGATTCTAAGCCAAGGACTTGTTGACTATCTAAAGCAATGTAATATGTCGGTAAAAGCAATTGAAACATTTACCCCATATAAAAAGGTTAATGAACGATTACTGAAAATGTGGAATAAATAGCTATTGTCCTCTTAATATCCTTTTGGTGATAATGTTTTTATTTAAAGCAATAGCAGAATAAAGAACATGCACAGTAAGTATTCGGTGAACGCCGTATTGTGCGCCTAGAAAAAGTTTCGCACCTTTGCACCGTGATTTTAAAATGTTCAAATTATGGTACAAGGCAAGGCCGACATTATGGACAACCTGAAGGATTGGACCGGTTTGCTCTATTTCTCCATATTATTACTATCATCACAGCTTTTTTGAGGTTGCATTCTTGCAAGGTTCAAGAAATAAGTTTATCTTTGTATTTTAAAGTTTATCTGCTAAATAATTAAGGTTATGATTCACGAAACAATACATATAAAGAACTTAGGACCTCTTGAAGATACTGGCGTTATCGATATAAAACCGCTAACGGTGTTTGTCGGAAATTCAGCAAGTGGCAAGAGTACACTTATGAAGGCTCTTGTATTAATGCGCTACATATTCAAACGCCTTTCTATCAGAGCTTATTTCCATAACTCGCATATAGAAGAGAATGTTGTAAACTTTAGATTCAGGGACTTGCTGCGTGATAATATGAGTGTACTGGTTACTGCAGATACATACATTCATTATGTTGTTACTATAAACGGGAATTCGTATTCTGTAAGTTATTCAGGTGGCAAGCTGTCTTACAATGCTATAATACCCAACGAGGACTTATGCTTCTTCAAAGAAGTGTGGGTAGCAGAATCAAGAAGTGCAATTGCTCCACTATCAAGTCAAGGCACATTGGCTAAAAACGCTTATTTGGGATTCTTCTTTAATGAAACATTTACCGAATTTGACAATGCAACTGACGCAATAAAGCATTTTGATCTTAACTATATCGGTTTGGATATGAATGTTGAGCGCGGAGGCAACAACCAAAAGAAGTTTATACTTAAGCCTAAGGGTAACAATTACTCTTCGTTTGAACTTCGCCATGCGTCTTCAGGTATACAGACAACTGCGCCTTTAATAGCCATGATGAACTATTATGCCCTGGCTTTTGACTTTAAGTTGGCTCAAAAACGTAGTATCATTGACTTGTTGTTTGAAAAAAACCTTACCACTCAGTATCGCCCAGAAATGGAACTTACAGATATGCCAAAATATGTACACATACATATAGAGGAACCGGAATTGAGTCTTGACCCAACATCTCAGATTCAGATGTTGAACGAAATAATACGATTGGCGTTTTATTCAAAGGTCGACAGCCGTGAAATAGGATTGGTACTTGCCACACATAGTCCATATATAATTAATTCTCTGAATCTGTTGATGAAGGCTCACGACTGCAAGACGGATATTGACGGTGCACATGTAGGCTATGATGACCTTTCGGTATACCAGATTCTGTCGGGAGGAGTAGCTGACTTGAAAGTTAAAAACATTCACTACGTCAACACGGATAGACTCTCAGAGGATATCAATAACATATATGATAAATACCAAGAATTAAAGCAGTTGCAAAATGAAGAGTCTCTTGGAAAATGACCTTCCTGAATGATGATAATCGAACGGCAACGTTGACTCCGGACGAGTTCACTCTCCTGACCTTGGGTGAGAAATGGTATTCGGAGCCCTCCTCGAAAGACTAGTTTTAGCATTAGTTTTCATTAACGTAAATAGCTGGTATTTAAGCGTAAATACCATTCGAAATATTTGTTTTTCTCAATATTTTTTGCTACCTTTGTATGGTCAAAAAATAAGGTTCTTCTGGAAAATGGAGTGATTCGACGTGGACACATAGAAGACAACTTGAACAACTTTTACAACAAGTAACTGTTTGGTGGAGAGGTGTTTAGAATATGAGCAAAAAGAAAAGATATAGCATAATTTTCTACCTGTCAGAAAATACATGGAGCATGAATGGTATACCCTGCCCTGATTGCGTGGATGAAAGCAATTATCAGGCATGGAGCAGATACCTGTCAAAGCAGATAGACAAGTTGCTATGTGCGGAGACCATGCAGGCAGCAGAGTTTCAAGAAGAGCTGGAGAAGATTCGTAGAGACAGAGAAGAACGTATTGCCCATCAGAAAAGACTGGATGAAGCTGCCGAGGTGCGCAGACGTAGAAGCTGTATGGCGCGTCCGAAGATAGATTATATCCCGAAGGGGTTGACGGTGGATTTGGAGGAGGCTTACGCCGAGTACTTCAAGCAGGAGGTGGAGTTTCGGCCTGAGAACAAGGAGGATTTCTTGTATATGCTGCGGCTGCTGGAGCGCTGGGAGAAGAAGTCGGTACCGGCTGTGTTGGCGAAGGGGAGGCCTGACGCTGCGTATGCCATTGCCATGGGGCTGTGTGAGCATCTGGCGTTGCTGATATATAGGGAGGACATTAGAGACTATCTGAATGATTACAAGCTACGTATCGGCAAACTGATCTATGCGAGCTTTGCGGCCTTGGCGGAGAGCGTCAGGGCATGGAACCACGAGGAGAAACGGAAGGTGGTGGCTGTTTATATCGGTAGGAGCATGGAGCGCTTTGACGGGTATGGGCGGATGAGGAACAGGTTGTCTGCGTTGATACCTATGGAGCCGCTGAAGGGTGATCCTGTGGCGGTGGTGCGGGAAATGAGCGTCGCGGAGGAGCGGGCTGCGCGTGAGGCTGAGCAGAGGCGCTTGACGGCGGAGCGACAGAGGCATGAGGCTGAGAAGGAGGCTCGGTCGCTGATACCATTGAACAGGGAGTATGAGGAGAAGGTCTTCAACAGTAGGAATGTGGATTGGGATTGTTATAGTATCTGGCAGCTGATGTTGGAAGAGAACAAGAATATTGAGACGTTGCTTGCCGCTGGGGAATACCAAACGGGTGCGCTGCGGTTTTTGCAGTTGACGAAGTCGATGTGCAGGCACTTTGTGATGGATAGGCACTGGGAGTGTTTTGATGATATGTATAGTCCGGAGTATGCCATCGAGGACTTGGTAGAGACGTTTGAGAAACTGGCGAAGGAGGGGCGGTTGCCGGAAGAGGTGAAACGGTATATCCATGAGGCGTGGAAAGAAATAGAGGAAACGGAGTGTTGTACGGATTATGGGATGCCGAGAGGGACTTTGCCCTTTTAGTGGGCTGTGGGTGTTGGTTGACAAAAACCTGCTACTGGGTGGAATTTAAACAGAATAAAAACCATTGGGACTCTTAAACTGTGGACACACTCGGAAAATACATAAAATGCCTATTTACGTTTTGCTTCTGCAAAGTTACAAAAATCCCAAGATTTTCAGTCTAAAATTCCCAAGATTTTCAATCCAAAATTCCCAAGATTTTCAATTTGCGGAGAATGTAGTATGAAAATGTCGCCTCGATAGTAACACATAATCGAGTTGAAACCTATCTGAGTCACATGCAAAATCCCTGATACCAAAATTTATTTTGCTCAAATACTGCCTAATACCAAAATTTATTTTGCCCAAATACTGCCTAATACCAAAATTTTTGGTGGCAAAATCGACGTGGACACATAAAAGACAACTTGAACAACTTTTACAACAAGTAACAACTCTTTCGGTAAGCCATGAGCAGAACTGAGCTTGCTCAAGTTATGCCATGGCGAGAAAGAGTGCCATGTAATGGAACAGCTTCGCGGGGACATCGACTCTTCGAGGCCCATGCTGACCAAGGGTTGCTGCAAGGGAAACAACTATGAACAAAACCTATCACTCGATTTTCCGGATGAACCAAAATTACTCCATGATCGGAAAAAATCCTCCAAAAGGAATGAGCTTCTCAGATTTTATTTGTACTTTCGCCGTGTCATTCGAAGATTTTGCTATACCTGTTTTGCAGCACTAAGGTAGGTAAGAATCTGACATGGCAAAAAGATTTGAGCAGCTTTTTGTTGCTCAGACACTTATAAAAAACACTAACTCACTGTGCTGCAGCTATTAGGAATAACATCAACCTATGCTATACACATTTTCATCAGCACACCTCGCTGCTATACGCGAGGCTCACAACAACCTTAGAACGCTAAGGCATTTAGTCCCCGTACTGGACAAAGATGGCGAACCGTATTATAGCGGCGGTGCGTCTTCCGTCGTGTTCAAGATGAAGGACGAGCAGACCGGGAAGTGCTATGCCCTCAAGTGTTTCACCGAGGAGCAGGAAGGACGCGCGGAGGCATACCGTCTGATAGAAGAGGAGTTGAAATTTGTCGATTCACCCCATATCACTTCTGTGAAATATTTGGAAAAGGAGCTCTTTGTCGATAGCGACAGTGAAGACAACGAGCATTCCGTGCTGCTGATGGATTGGATTGAGGGCAAAACTATGGAGGCATACATTAACGCTTACTTTATGGACGGTCACGCTATGGCGATGCTCTACTACCAGTTCTGCAAGATGGTGGATTGGCTTCGTTCGCAGTCATTTGCGCATGGCGACATCAGGCTCGACAACATTATAGTGCGTCCCAATGGAACGCTCACCCTCGTTGACTACGACGACATGTTTTTGCCAGCTATGAAAGGGCGGAAGTCCCCAACGATCAGCACTAAGAACCTCCCCCATCCCCTTCGCACCATAGACGACTTTGGCGAAACGACCGACGATTTTGCCTTGGTCTCCATTGCCCTCTCGCTCAAAGCCATCTCTCTTGACTCGTCTCTGCTTCAGAACTACGGAGCATCCGACCGTTTGCTTTTCGCCCCCTTCGAATATTTTGACTTGAGCATGAGGAATAACTTTGCTCCCCTGCAAGATTTATTAAATGCCGCAGAGGATGAATTTGGTGTAAAATATAGCAAGGATTGGAAAAGACTGCTTAAAGCACCCCAAAATTTAGAAGGCGAGTATTCTATCAGAGAAGGAGCGAAAGTGATTGAGAAAGAAGCTTTTTCCGAATGCAATTCTCTCAAAAGTGTTATCATTCCAAATAGTGTCACAATTATTGAGGATTGGGCTTTTCTAGGTTGTTGTTCACTTAGAAGTATCGATATTCCCGATAGCGTCACCAAAATAGGCGTTAGCGCTTTTTCTGGTTGCAGTTCTCTCATGAGCATCCACATGCCAGACTCGGTAACAAGTATTGGATATAACGCTTTTGAAGGATGTATTTCCCTCAAAAACATCCGCATTCCAGATTCGGTAACAAGTATTGGAAGCAACGCTTTTGAGGAATGCGTTTCTCTCAAAAGCATCATCATTCCAGATTCGGTGACAAGAATTGAAGGATGGACTTTTTACTATTGCAAGTCCCTCGAAAGCATCATTATTCCAGACTCTGTGACATCTATTGGGGATAGTGCTTTTTCCGATTGTAAATCCCTCATAAACATCAACATTCCAAATGGTATAACGAGTATTGGGGATAGCGCTTTCTCCAATTGTCATTCTCTTACAAGCGTTACCATTCCAAGCAGTGTAATAGCTATTGGCACGAATCCATTTTGTGGATGCCCAGCTGATTTGAAGAACGAGTCAAAAGCCTTCATATATGAACACAATGTTTTATTCAACAAAGATAAGACAACACTTATTTCGTATAGAGCAAAAGAAGCGAACTACGTCATTCCTGACAGCGTGACAAGTATTGGAGAATGTGCTTTTTTAGAGTGCAATTCTCTCACAAGCATCATTATTCCAGACAGCGTAACAAGTATTGGGGTGTGTGCTTTTGCTCAATGTAATTCTCTAACAAGTATCAACATTCCAGACTCTGTGACAACCATCGCGAATCATGCTTTTTACAATTGTATTTAGAAGCGTAGAACAACCAAAAACAATCAGAAATATCCAAACATAAACATTTAATTATCAGTACATTCTAAAAATTAACACTTTTCGGCTGCTTTTTGATGCTTCCCAAATTTCCACATATTTTTGAGACGTATTTCTGACGTGGAGAATTTGCGGGGCTTGTTTTTTGTCACACCGTGCAGACAGTTGACAAGGGTTTACAACCGTTTACGACAAGCGACAATATCCGCCCCGACATTCAGTGACGGTCACATCGTGTAGAAAGGCGACAACCGTTGACTGCCGTTTACATCCGTTCACCACTTCAGGAATATAGGATTGAAGAAATGAACCAGTAAACGATAAAGCAGTATGAAAGCAACCCGAAAATGCAGTTTTTGCGGCAAGTCCTTTGTAACCTGCAGCGGAATGCAAAGGTATTGCAGCGAGGCTTGTCAGGCGGAAGCCCGGCGAGCCAGAATGACACAGAAGAACAACCTCTTCAAAGCCGTCCGGCCAATCATGGAGATACAGCATCAGGAGTATCTCACCTTTTCCAAAGCAGCCATACTCATGGGCTGTTCCCGACAGTACATCTATAAACTTGTAGCCATGGGCAAGCTGAAAGCCTCACGCATCAGCAACCGCATGGCATTCATCCGCAGAGCCG
>ENA-OOXT01000596-OOXT01000596.1-human-gut-metagenome-genome-assembly--contig:-NODE-596-length-26538-cov-5.154741_pt1 | contig 26538 bp, 10 predicted proteins | sample MGYA00241590_ERZ501349 | MGnify/ENA primary metagenome ERZ501349 (study PRJEB25962, sample SAMEA2042838) | human gut metagenome | biome: human gut; feature: human-associated habitat; material: faeces...
TTTTGTAAGATATTTACAACTGTTAATTCGGGCCTTTTACTTAACTTTGCAGCGTGACACCACGTATTGCAGACTTAGACAATCACTGAACATAAAAAACTAAATAGAGTATGCCGAAGAGAAAGACCATTTGTACCGCCTTCCTCCTCCCGCTGACACTCACCGGTTGGAGTCTCCACTGCACCGCGCAGAAGGAGCTCTCTTGGGTGGGCGGCACCGTGTTCGTCTTCGGCGATGTTTTCGAGGCGGGTGGGACCGTTCACCACCGCTTTCTGCTTCGCAATGCTGGCGAAGCCACATTCCATATCCTCTCTGCCCGTCCTGGCTGCGACTGCACGTCGGCGGTCTATGACACCCGCAGCGTGCAGCCCGGTGACACGGCGTGGGTAGAGGTCAGCTATGACCCGCATGGACAGGAAGGGCCCTTCCGGGAGCGCGTTCGTGTCGAGACCGACAGTCCCGCTGGCTGCAATACCTTATTTATTAAGGGGACGGTAGTGCCGTCAGGCGATGGGGGAGACAGGCCATCCGCCGCCCGTCAGGAGGTCGGGACGGCGGAAGGACGCGACTGAAGAATCACTATTTTCCAATCAATTTTACCCATTAGTCTATGAAAAAAAACATTCTATTCATGATGACGCTCCTGTTGTCCACTCTATGGGCGCAGGCAGCGAGGGACTGGAATCCCCCGTCGGGGAATCAATATCCGTCCCATGCCGTAGTTTATGCGACGCTTTTTGATGCGTCGGGGCAGGAGGTTGACAATGTCGCCGATATGCGTGTTGGTGCGTTCATCGATGGTGAGTGCCGTGCAGCCGCAAACCCAGTAGTTCGCGAAACCCCTAACGGGGGGCGGTATATCTACACGCTCCGCATCGGTGTGAACGATGCCGACAAAGGCAAGAAGGTACAATTTGTGCTTCAAGACATTCCAGGAAATGAGTATGTACTTCCTGAAACCATTACCGTGACGGGTGGTGACGAGACGGTTGGGGGTGTTCCTTCAAATCCCTTCCATCTGACGTTTACTCCCATAACGGCGATCAATGGACCATCAGAGCTTCATGTCAACATGGGTGAGACGGTCAATCTGCGCGAGAAATTTAGTTTCGAGCCAGAAGGTGCGTCGCTCCCCGAAGTCCTTCCGTGGGTTAAAGATACCTGTAGCAGCTTTACTATCGTGAACGACGTCCTGACACCTGTACGAACAGGCAGCTGGGCTTACTTCGACCTGTCTATTAGTGGCTGTTGGCATCGTACGGAACTTTTCATTCCCCAGCCGATCACGGGTCTCGCTATCAACGACACGGATTATCCTGGCGGCGTGATCACTGTCCCTGTGAATGGAGATGGTATGCTCAATAGGGCGTTGGAAAACATTTTGATAATCCGTCCGGCCAACGCTACAGAGAAGGTGAAGTGGACCCCGTCAGACCCCACGGCCATTGTCGATACGCAGGGAGGATGGTGGAATCCTGTCAAGCCGGGAACCTATACAATGACGGCCACTGCACCGGGTGTAGATCCCGTGACGGTGACGGTCAAGATCATCCAGCCTGTCGAAAGGATGACTCCTAATTACGATGAGATCCGTCTTCGTGTGGGTGATGAGCTGACACAGTATCTCCCTCATACCTATACTATTTATCCCGAGAATGCCACCGACAAGGAGGCTGGCATCTCCTATGGCATCAGCAGCGAGGATGGTATCTTGCAGCGCAATGATGATGGTACCATCAAGGCGGTGAATTCAGGAAGCACCACGGTGTGGGTTTACCACAAGGATATTCCTAACGGTCCCATTAGCCTTTCGGTCTATGTCATTGACTTCCCGTCGAAGGAGTCCTTGGCGGTCAAGAACGACCCGTTCTCCGTGACGCTTGCAGATTATGAATTGTCCAAGGTTGATATCTATCAGCGCCTTGTGGGCAACATCGAAAACACGGGAACGATCAACTTCCCCCATGAGCTCGATTTTGCTGAGGACACCGCGGGTGAAGGTATTCTGACATTGTACACCGACGGCGACGACAAGGTAAATGAGGTTTTGGCCAAGCAATATGGCTCTACTGCCGTGAAGTGGACTTACAACCGAACCGCCATGGGCTTCAACGAAGATGGCTCTTTCAATGCAGACAAGGAGTACAACTTCTCCGTTGGTTTCAAGCTGAACATCGTGGAGGGTCTTGCAGACGTTTGGTTAGATAGGTTGCAGATGGACGTCAATGACACCGAGGCTGTGATGGTAATTAAGACCAGACCCGAGAATTTCTTGCTTGATGAGAAGCAGCTCACATGGAGAATTCCTCCTTATAGTGATACGGACGATACCCCCGTTTTGGAAATCGGCGATCGCATTGAGGGAAAGAACGAGTGGAAGGTCACGGCCAACCGCCTTGGAAATTACAACGTGGGTATCTCTTATGGCCAGATTGTCCAGGAAGGCAGTGTGGAAATCGGCCAACGTCTCTTGCTTGGTGAGGGATGGAGTTGGATCTCGCTCTTTGCCAACAAGGTCGGCCAAGATATCTTCTACAAGTATTTCTATGACGCACAGGAGGTTCGATCGCAATATATGCTCGTCTATAACGATCCCGAATATGGATTCTTTGGCGACCTCATGGAGTTGACCACGGCGGAAGCCTATAAGGTTTGTGTCAAGGATAGTGCTCACTTCGATATGTTCCTCTATGATGGCGGTGTGTACAACTATAATACAGGCCGTGATATCAACCTTATGCCTGGCTGGACGTGGGTGAGCAATCCCTACTGCTTCGACCACGATTTGCAGGTGGCTCTCGGCAAGGCAACCTTTGCCAACGATTCGCGCATCGTCTCCAAGAATGATGGCTTCGCCACCTTCCAGGACGGCCAGTGGGTAGGAACGCTCACGCGCTTCAACGCAGGCGAGGGCTACCTGGTCTATAACGCTGCTGCAGAGAATGCCTTTGTGTCGTTTGCCGCCGAGGGAGTAATCCCGAAAGCCGAGCCGCGCAGCGTGGCTTCCGCCCGCCGTGCCGCCGAGCAGAGCGTGTGGAGCTATGACGGTAGTCGCTTTGCCGATAACATGAGTGTCATCTGCCAGCCCACGACGGAACTTGAGGCCGACCGCTACACCATCGGTGCCTTTGTCGGCGACGAGTGTCGCGGAGAAGGCCGGATGATCAATGGCCGCTTCTTCGTCACCGTCCATGGCGAGATGGGCGAGAAGGTCAGCTTCCGCCTCTATGACGCATTGACGGGCGAATACTTCGTCCTCGACGACGCTGTGGACTTTGCCTCCACCGTAGGCACCTACCAGCGTCCGATGGCACTCAACACCCCGACGCTCACGGGCATTGACAGCGTCACGGGCGACCAGGGCGTAGCCGTCTATCTCGATGGTGGCCGCGTGGTCGTGGCGGGTGTCGCCGCGGAAAGCGTTGAGGTCTATAATGCCTCGGGTATGCGTGTCGCTGCCGAGGGCCTGGGCACGGGCGTCTATGTCGTCCGCGTCAAGACCGCCTCGGGCACCATCACCCGCACCCTCTTCAGACGTTAGTCTCTCTATGGGCCTCCTCCCACGCCACCGCCAAGGAGCGGAAGCGCGGCGGGAGGCCCTCATAAGATATGTGACCACCGAATCCCAAGAATAACCAAAAACCGACCACGCAATGAGACAGAGCACGCCAGGGCACAGACACCGACTCGCGGCAAGACTTTCAGCAGCCATTCTGATGGCCTGCTCTTGGGCCATTGCGCCCGTCTGCGCGCAGGACATTTCGCAGATAGCCAAGAGCGACCCGCTCATCATCACCGGCTCCATAGGTACCAACAATACCTATTTCCACAGCTCTGCCGGGCTGGGATATATATGTCGCCGCTGAGCAATAGCTTCTTCGCCAATCTCAACTTCAACATCTACGGGTTCTCGATGCCGTTCTCGATCTACTTCTCGAACGACAACCTGAACTTCAGCTATCCCCAGTTCTCGTTCAACCTCAGTCCGTCGTACAAGAACTTCACCGCCCACATCGGCCAGTCGTCGATGCCCTTCTCCCAGTATGTGCTCAACATGTCGTTCAATGGTGTGGGACTGGAGTGGCGCGACAAGCAGTTCCGTGCCTCCGCCTTCTATGGTGTGTTGCGCCGCGCCGTCAATGACAACCCCGATGATCCCACCGCCCGCATTCCACAGTACCGACGCTACGGTTGGGGAATCTCGGCAGGCTACAGTAAGGGCGGCAATAGTATCGACCTCTACTTCCTTCGTGCCTACGACTCGGAGAGCTCCATCGATGAGCGGTGGCGTACCCGTGTGCGGCCGCAGGAGAACCTCGTCCTCGGACTGAAAGGACAGTTGAGCTACAAAAACTTCCTCTCGCTGGCCGCCAATGTGGCCACGTCGGCTTTCACCGCCGACCGCGAGTCGCAGCAGGTCATGACCGACGAGGCACGTCGGTTTGACAAGATCTTCGAGACCCGCTACACCTCGCGTCTCCGCTTTGCTGGCGACGCCACGCTCGGACTGACGCTGAAGGGTTTCAACGCGAGCATTTTCTATAAATACATCCAGCCCGACTACGTCTCGCTTGGAACGTACTACACATCCAACAACTACCATACGCTCGGACTCAGTGCCGGGACGACCCTCTTCCGTCGCCTCACGCTCAGCGCGTCCTTCTCTGGACAGGAGGACAACCTCGCCAAGCAGCAGCTCTATACCACCCGTGGTTATGTCTATAACGCGATGGCTTCGCTCCGCATCAGCGACCGGATGAACGTCACGGCGATGTACAATGGCTACCTGCAGTCGCAGGGCGATGGTACGGCACAGGTCAACGACACCACCGAGATACACCGTGTGCTCCACTCCTTCAGCCTCGTGCCGACCTACAATCTGCCCGGCGAACTGTTCGACCACACCATCTCGCTCTCGGCCAACTACACGGAAAACCGCGACCTCAACAAGTTCTCCGTGGGACAGACCGACGTGAAGACGCTCGCCCTGGGTGCGTCCTATAACCTCAATGTGAAGCCTTGGGAGACCAATTTCACCTTCTCACTGAGCCACCAAAACACCAAGGGCTTTAATTCGGAGTACTCCTCCGACGTGGCTTCGATCTCCACGGGACGCTCCTTCCTCAAGGAGAAGAACCTCAGCACGTCGGCCACGGTGTCGCTCAACTACAACGAGGTGCGCCACCACTCCAAGAGCCTCTCCATGGGCGTGGACCTGTCGGCGAGCTACACCCTCAAGAAATACCACTCGTTCAGCCTCGGAGCCTCCTTCAGTCAGTATGGCGACGTCAATCTGGAGAAGACGAGGAGCACGCTCGACAACCGCGACGTGAGGCTGACGTTCAACTACCTCTACACCTTCACGCTCCTCCAAGTGAGTGCGAAGAAGAAGGATAAGAAGGAACAGAAGGAGAAAGGCAGTAAGGGCCGGTGACCCCATCTCCCGCCCCAATGCCTCGACCGCCACACGATACCGTACAGGATCGTGATCCCACGCCTAAGCCGACCTCCGTTGGCAGCTGGCGTCACCAAGACCACCCTCGCCGCCGACCCCGTTCCGGCGGGAAGGCAGGAAGGAATGCCAAGAGACCATCATCCTCCAAATACCACGGCCCGACGTGGTAGGCGGGGGGAAACAAAACCAATACATAGAGAACATGAGACTGCGAAGATACACCGCCACACTGATGCTGGCCCTGTTGAGCCTCGCCGCTGCGCTGGCCCAAAGCGTCAACGTCAATGTCATGCCCTTGCGCGACGTGCTGCCGCCGCAAGTGATGTACTATCTGTCCAACCCCGGGCAGTACTTCAACATCACCGTACAGAATCCCTCCACCGAGGCCCAGCAGATCTTCTTCGGCGCGGAGCTGCGGCAGGTCACGCCAGCCTCGGGGCTTGAGGTCGTCGTGCCGGCCAAGACCATGCCGCGCCAGCCTATCGAGGTTGGTGCGGGTGCCACGCGCGTTCTCACCGCAGCGGAGATGCGGACGATGTTCAACCACGTCCGATCCTCGGACGTCTCGATGCCGTCCAATCTGTTCTCCGATGTCACCTCTGGTTCCTTCGGCAACCTGCCTGAGGGTACCTACGAGATCATCATCAATGCCTATCAGTGGAATCCGAACACCCCTACGCCTGTACTGATCAGCAACCCTGCTCTCAGCCGTACGATGTTTCGTGTCTGCTACCAGGCAAAAGCTCCCGAGTGGCTCATGCCCGTCTCCACGGGCGACTTTGAGAACCGCGACATCGCCACTCTCGTCAAGCAGACCCCCATCCTCACATGGACTGCGCCGCAGGTCAACTGCGATCCGAAGCCGCGCAACTATACCTACGACCTGAAAATCGTACAGCAGATGCCACTCCAGGATCCCCTGGAGGCCATCGAGCGCAACCCCGTGGTCTATCAGGTCACGGGCCTCACCGTGGCGCAGTGTATGCTGCCTGTGAGCATTGTCAACGGATTATCTCCCTTTGAAACCTATGTCGCGCAGGTCACGGCACGATCCAATGCCACACAGATCGGTGCGCTCGACTATATCAATATCCAGAACGACGGACGCAGCCAGTTGCGCCTCTTCCGCATCAAGGACTATTCCTCCAGCTCACCCGACGGGCGTGTGACCTTTGCGCCGCCCGTGGTCAGCGATCCGATGATGGCAGCGGGTGGCGACACGCTCAGCGCCCAGCGATCTGTCACTATCGACTGGAAGGCACCCGTCTCGGACAATCCGTCCACGCTTCCCGTCACCTTCTCCTATGAACTGAAAGCCGTCGAGGCGGTCAAGGATATGGATCTCTCCAGCGAGGCGGCCCGCCGCAGCTTGATGGAGAGCCAGCCAGCCCTCTACGAGGCCAAGAACCTACGGACGCTCAGCCATGACCTGCCCGCCGAGACCTTTGCCAAGGCCAAGGGCAGCATGGATGTCCTCGTGCAGGTCACGGCACGTCCCGACACCATAGCGGGCTCGCACCGTAAGTATATATTCACTGACGAGGGTCGCTCCGCACCCGTGCGCTTCACCGTGGGCAAGGGTGGCATCCGCATCGTCGGACTGGGAGCCGACGGCGACGCTCCCGACTCGCTATACGTCTTTAATAACCCGCGCATCACGTCACCCTATTTCGCCCCTGACGGAGGAGCGAGAAAGCTCTTCGTGGGCGACGCCCTCAATCTCAATTGGGAGCGGCCGCGCTACTACTCCGGTGACGGTGTGCGACAGGACACGATCCGCTTCAGCTACGACGTGGAGCTCTATGCGGCCCGCGAGTACAAGGATCGGGAGGAGATGCTCAAGGAGAAGCCTATCTACACCAACCGGAATCTCACCCAGCGCAGCGACTCCATCGGCTGGTCGGTGCTCGGTGAGAAGGTTGCCAAGGGCGACTATCTCTTCCTGCGCGTCGTTCCGAAGTCGCTCAACGAGGAGTCGATCCACTTCCTCAACGACTCGCTCAACACCTTCGACGCGGCCATGGCGGAACGTATCAGCCACAATTTCTTCAAGTGTCGCAACCAGATAGACATTGAGAACACAAACCCCACCGACCGGTCTGCCGACGACTTGCGTGGCAGCGAGGTGATGGTAGGTGAATACAAGCTCATCCTCGATGGCGACCTGAAGGCTGTGGAGGGTAAGCCCGGTCACTTCTCGGGCAACGGCCACGTGGTGTGGTCGCCTCTGCTGCTCACATGGAAGCTTGCCGTGGAGTTCTCCGACATAGCCATCAACACCGAAGACCAGGTCTATGAGGGTGTGGTCGAGACATGGGGCGGCAAGGAAGGTGTGAAGATGCGCTCCTCGGAGGTCGTTGACAAACTCTTCTCCGACTGGGGTATCGACAACCTTATCGGTGACACAGGACTTCCCTATGCCGACCGTCTGCAGGAGGAGGCCAATGGCAAGATACGTGGTCTGGCCGATGACCTGCCCGAAATCGCAGAGTACTACCAGGACTTCCAGAAGGGCAAGGCGTTTGTCTCCAACCTTCTGAAGGGCAATCTGGAGGACGTGACCTTCCCGCTGGAGATCCCCGAAGAGTATAATACGACACCCGTCGGACTGACCATCAACAAGATGAAGTTTGCTCCGACGTTTGCCACGATGGATATCTTTGGCACCTGTGTCGTGCCCGAGAGCGAGGTCACGCAGAAGCAGATCCTCGTCTTTGGTGCGCCGCGCCTCTGTATCAGTCCGTCCAGTCTCATCCCCGAGGGTGGCATGGTGGCCCTGCTCAAGGACTTTGTCATCGAGGAGAAGAAGACGGGATTTGAGTGTACTTTCAAGGCGCCGACCGATGTCATAGAGCCTGCCGACGGTTGTTTCGTGGCTTGGAGCGACAACAAGTTTGTCGGTCTGACCCTCGACGTCGATATGAAGATGCCCGAAGATCTCAAGAAGGTCGATTCCTCTGGCAAACCGACGGAGGAGAGTCCCATGCTCCATATCAAGACTACGCTGTCGAGCTGGGACGACTTCCTCGTCGAGGCCAACCTCGATGAGTTTGAGCACGTCGATCTGCCGGGCTTCACCTTTGGCGCCTCGACGGTCGTCGTCGATCTCTCTGCCACGCGCAATGGCGACGGCATGGTCTTCCCCAAGGAGGACTTCGACCGTGCCAAGGCTGGTATCTCCACGGGCCAGGACGAGCTCTGGGAGGGACTCTTCATCAAGAAGATCAACATGCGCTTCCCCGAGTCCATCAAGATTGGCAACGGCGACGACCCGATGTCCTTCACGATGGAGAACATGTTCATCGACCGCTCCGGCATCACGCTCGACGCGGGTCTGAAGAATATCATCGACTACTCTACGGGTAAGGAGGGTGAGATTGATGGTTTCAAATACACACTCGACCACCTCTATATCTCCATCATTCAGAACAACTTCAACAAGTTCTACTTTGATGGACAACTCAACATACCGCTCTTCAAGGGAACGGTCTATTACACTTGTAATATCTATAACCAGTCCTACACCCAGAAGGGAACGGGCAAGGGCTATGCCTATGTCTTCAAGACCACTCAGATCGAGGACCTCGACTTCGATTTCATGCTCGGTGAGCTGAAACTCGATCACAGGTTGACCTACTTCCTCATCGAGGCACTGCCCGATGCGTCGGGTGAGCTGAAGACCAACGTGGAACTTTGTGTCGGTGGCGGTGTCACCGTAGCAGGAGCGAAGACTGTCAACAAGAAGCTCGCGAAGCTCCCGTTTGACCTCTCGCTTCCCCAGTTGAAGTTCTGCAATATGCGTCTGGCCAACGGCAAGCGTTTTGAGTCGGTCTATGCCGACAGCTTGCAGAAGCGCGATCGCGCGGCTACTGAGGTTATCGTCGATGCCGTCGCGGAAGGTAGCTATGGTTGGTGGAACGAGGCCAAGGATATTGAATTGTGTGGTGGCAAGCTGGTCCTCAACTTTGGCCAGTGGGGTGCCATCGCTATGAACTCTGACCCGTCTAAGCCTTCGGCAGGCGAATGGTTCGAAGGACTCCCCGACGAGGTCAACAAGGCCGTCGATGATGCCATCGAAAAGGGAAAGAATGCGGTCGATAATGCGATTGATGCTGCGGGCAAGGCCGTGGATTCTGCTATTGACGCAGCAGGTAAGGCCGTCGATGCAGCAGGCAAGGCTGTGGATTCTGCTATCGACGCTGCCGGCAAGGCCGTTGATGCAGCTGGTAAGGCTGCCGAATCGGCAGGCAAAGCCATAGATTCGGCATTGGACAAGGTCACTGGAGGCAGTGGTGGCGGAAAGACAAAGAAGTTCCTGGACTACGACGATAATAATCCGGGCTACGGACCCAGTGTGGCCGAGGTGCCCTATGAGGCGGTAGCTCCGGCTGCTGCGGGATCCAACAAGTCGTTGAGTTGCAAGGTAGGACCGTTCCGCTTTGCACTGACCGACTGGGGATTTGACTATGTCGTCACCGACGGTGAACCCTATCTGGCCATCAAGATTGGTGGTGACATCACGTTCAGCGACGATCTGGATGTGACGGCAGGCACGACGCTGGAGATCCAGTCCTACGTCAAGAATATCAGTAAGCCCAGCGAGATCTCCTTAGAGTATAAGGACCTGAAGTTCCGCGAGGCCCGACTCGACATCGAGACAGCCGTGCTCTCCTTCCAGGGTGTGCTGGCGGTCGATGGCGACGCGGGAGGCATCGGTGGAACGGACAAGGGCTACAAGGGCAAACTGTCCTGCAAGGTCAAGGGCGGCATCTTCGAGATGGACGTCCAGGGCGGTTACTTCAACCACAAGGAGGAGGGCAACAACTTCTCTTGGGGCTTCTTCGACGTGATGGTGGGTGGCAAGATGGGTATTCCCATGCCGCCAGTGGCCCTCAACAACATTCGTGGAGGTCTCTACATCAACTGCGTCTATAACACGAGCGACAAGCTCAATCCTCGTCCTCGCAAGGGTGCGATTGGTCTCGTCTTCGGTATGGGCATCACGACGAGCGATGGTGAGGCCATCAAGGGCCGCCTCGACCTGACCGTTGCCTTCGACACCAAGAAGAAGACGCTCACCACGTTCCTGTTCAATGGTTCGGTGACGGCGGTCGGTGGCATCGTCAAGAGCAGTGTCAAACTCGTCTATGAGGACAACGAACAGGAACGCTACTTCCAGCTCAACCTCACCATGGATGCTGCTTTCGATGGTGGCGAGCTCAAGGAGATTATGAACGAGCTCAATGGGGCGCTCTCCGAAGTGAAGAGCCAGGTGGATGCTGTCGCAGGAAAGTTTGATGAAATCAAGGAGACAGCCGAGGAGAGCTTCAAGAGCGGAATGGGCGACAAGAGCAAGAATAAGAATGAGGATTACAAAAAAGATATGGCTTCCTATGAGAAAAAGAAGGCCGAAGACAAGGACAAGAGCGACGATGGCACATCGTTTAGCGGTCCTTCGCTCAAGGTGAGCCTTGATCTTTATATCGGCCACAAGAAGCCCGGTGGTGCGACCAAGTGGCACCTCTACCTTGGTGAGCCCGACCACGACAAGCGTTGTGAGTTTACGCTCGTCAACTTCAAATCGGAAATCGTTTCGGTGGCTATCGGTGCCAACGCCTACTTCTGTCTGGGCAATGAGCTGCCCAATAACGGGCAGCTGCCCCCGATACCCGAAAAGGTAAGAAGGTTCCTCGACGGTGGAGAGAAGGGTGGTGTGAAGAGCGACAACATCTCGGAGGCCAACGACGCCCGCGCCAAGGCGCGCAACGACTTCCTGGCCAATGCGAAGACCAGTGGTGGCGTGATGCTCGGTGCCTCGGTATGGGGTTATGTAGATGTGAACCTCGGCCTCTTCTATGGCGACATGGGTGCGACGGCGGGCTTCGACGTCTCTATCCGTCACCTCAAGGGCAACAATAAGTGTATGAACCTTGACACGGCTCCGGGTATCAACGGTTGGTATGGCGAGGGACAGCTCTACGCCTACCTCTATGCCAAGTTTGGCCTGAAAATCAACCTCGGCTTCTTCAAGAAGAAGTTGGATCTCTTCAATGCGGGCATTGGCGGTGTGCTGAAATGTGCTATGCCCAATCCGAACTATTTCACGGGTAAAGCCCGCGTGAAGGTAGAGCTCCTCGGTGGCCTCGTGAAACTCAACAAGAAGTTCAGTTTCGAGTGTGGCGATGTGTGCGAGATGTTCTACGGCAACGCCCTCGACGACTATGTCCTCTTCGAGAGCTGCAACATCGGCTTGAAGAGTTGGGACGAGGCCGAGAAGGCGAAGATCAGCTGGGATATCCAAAGCAATCCCATTGTGATGACGCAGGCCGACCTGAATGTACCCATCCGCGTCGTGGATCCCACACAGCTGAATCGCTTGCAGAACCATTCCAGTGGCGATGGCAAGAGCGAGGAGACGCTCAAGGACCTGGCAAGCCGCCAGTTCCGGTTCAAGATGGACGCCTCTTTGCCGCCTACGCTGACGGAGTATAGTTCGCTCTCTGATGCCAAGGCCAATCGCAATGGCGTGGTGTATGAGATGACGCACCGTATTTATAAGGAGAAGGTGACGCTCTCTGTGGACCAGCTGCATCGCAACAAGTACTATAAGGTCACCATTTCTGGCTACGCACAGGAGTTCTACAACGGCTCATGGCGCGATCCAGAGACGTATGACACCATCAAGAACAAGTACGTTGCCCAGGCATGGAAACAGACCAAGGAGTTCTATTTCGCCACCAACAATGCGGAGATGAACTTCAAGGATGACGAGGACCTGTATCCGCATGTGAAGTTGATGTATCCCAACCAGGGTAAGCTGGGCAATAGAGAAGACATTATGTTCAACTATTTTGCCAATGGCAAAAACTACAGTTACGCTTATACTCCCGCATATTGGGAGGACGTGAAGCAGCCGATCATCTCGCTGGCTCGGCCGATGAAGGGCAAAGCCTACCAGAAAGGCAGACTGAAGTGGTATCTCTACTCCAATGGAAAGCTGCTCTCCACCCGGGAGAACCAATGGATAGAAACCAACAACTACTCTATCCTCACTCCGCAGTTTGGATTTGCCAACGTACCAGAGACCAACAATGCCGACTACATCATCCGCCTGCGCTACGAGTGGACGGAGACCAAGACCTCGCCTGCCACATGGGTTGTGGCCAGGACCTACAACGTATGGGGCACTTCGGCAAAGCAGGTACGCACCAAGGCGATGAAGGACAATGGTATCAATGCCTATGGTAGGGTCCTCAACAAGAAGGTGGAGGTCTCTGAGGCAGGCCTAATGAATGTCAATGACAACGATACTGTGGGAGCTGGAAGACGCAAGTTTATCGTCACCGTCTATGAACGGAAGGCTGGTAAGGTCACCAGAGAGTTCGTCAAGGACCTCTTGGCCCTTAATGTCACTGTGACCAAGCAGGGTGTCAATGGAAACGCGTTGTACAACGATCCGCTCTACTACTGCAGTAAGTTTATGGCCACCCGTCTCGACAAGATCACCTATGACGGTCAGAACCTAGAAATGAACGACGACCAGCTACTCATCACAAGTGCTAATCAAAGAGGAGGATTTGTGCCGTATTATAACACGGAGAACCCATTTATCTATCTCTCCTATATGAGTCGGATGTTCTTCATCGGTGGTCATAAGTTTGTTTCTGCCAAGAATAACCTCAACTTGACGGTGCAAAGCACGCAGTCGCTTTGGCTTGAGACGCCCTATGGCAGTTGGAGAGACGGAATACTCAAGAACAGGTACATCGGACAGATTCGTGAAGGTCGCAAGAGCATAGAGTTTGCGCTTACGATGGGCACCTATCGCTTCCAAGACGAGCTGGGCACCGCATATCCGCTTTATAGCGATCATAGTAGTGTTGGTTATACCCAGTGGCTGGGCAATAGCAGCAGCCTGTTTGATGGCCACAAGCTGACGGAGGAAGCCTACGCACGGGTGTTCGCCGAGGTGTACAACATAGCTGAGGACATGCACAACAATATCATCCGTCGTGTTGGTTCTCAGATTTATTACTCCAAATCGAGTATGCGAGACTGGCTGGCGAGCTATGCAGGTTCGAAAGAGCAAACCTATGACGATGCTGAGTCGGGTGTTTACGCATTTGTTCCGAGGTATCAATATGGTGTTGTATGGAATGCGGCCAGCCGTTGTGGACTGAATATCAGTAAGACCATTGAGATGGACAAGGCCTCCAACAAGTATCGCCACGTTCGTATCAGGGCTGACAAGGGAGACTTCCTTGGAAGGACGCTCTACTTCGCCTATGCGGACAAGGACCACAAGAAGTATGTCGATGATGACTATAAGTCACAGTCTCAAGTCCTTCAATTCAATGCGTGGAAGGCGTTGCGCAACAACAATATGCGCCTCTACTTCAAGCGCTACCGTGTCAATGCTTGGGACTACAAGAGGAAGATGTGGACTGTGTACCCGCTATATTATTCGGACAAGCGCTTCACCACCACTTACAATGACCTCCTCAAGAATCTGGTAGTGAAGTATAATATCCCATTGCGTGGCCATTGAACAAAGAGCTATACGGGAGGCAGCAGCTTCGTCGTAAAAGGTTCAAACTCTGGCGGAAAAGCGGGCAGAGGAGGAAGAAGGTAAAGAGTATAAACATCTAAATAGACGTAAAGCGATGATGAAACAGCAATATAATAATATGAAGGCCCTTGTTTGGCTTTTGGCTGCCGCCGTGTGCGTGCCGTGTATGCTCTCTTGGGCAGCGACTATCCCATGGCGCGCCCCCTTGGGCGTGGCTGTCGGCGACACCATCGTGCAGGAAGCCGATGACGACGACCTGCTGCCGGGCACCTATCCCGTGGGCACTCTCTCCCGGGACAGCGTCGAAGACTCCATAGAGGATCTCTACGTCTATATCAAAGCCGTGGGCCGCACCTATGGCGACAGCATTGTCCTGCGCTGGGCGGTGGAGTCCTATCCCGAATGGGACCGACTTAACCGCACGGGCTACGACGTGCTGCGCCACACCGAGGGAGAGGGCGAGTTCCTCCTCGACACCCTCGCGACGGGTATCCGCCCAATGAGTCTCGCCGACTTCCGTCGTTGCTACCCCGACACGATCGATTCGCTGGCCTATATGGCCATGGGAGCAATTTATGGCGAGGGCGATATGACTCCGGAGATGACCAACTACGAGCCCGGAAGTATCGGGTCTTTCGTCGAGCTGGAGCAAGACCAGAAGACGCGACTCATCGGCGCTTTCCTCGCTGCAGAATGGAGACCCGACCTCGCCCAGGCGATGGGGCTGCGCTTTGTCGATAAGACGGCGAAGAAGGGAAAGACTTACTCCTATTTTATTATGCCGTCTGTTCCCGACACGACGGGTCGCTTCTTCATCATGCCAGCCCAGGTGGAGAACCTCCGCAATGAGAAGTATGTCCCCGCTCCCTACGACGTAGCCCTCACCGACACCATTTTGGAGCATGGATCGGTCGGTCTGAGTTGGAATGATGCGATCAACGGTACTTTCGACGTGTTTTGGCGCAAGGTGGGCGAGGCCGATTGGCGCAAAGTCAACGAGTTGCCCTATGCACCGCCGTTCCGTTTCGGTCAGGACGACCCCTCTATTTTCTATGAGCACTCGCCGGGCGTGGTTGGCCTCTATGAGTATGCTGTGCGTGCCTACGATGCCTTTGGCGATCTCACGCCGCTCTCGGCACCCCACAAGGTGTTCTTCCCCGACCTGATGCCGCCGCTTGGGCCTGAGATCACCTCCATCGTCATCGACCGTCCGGGCAAGACACTCTACGACGAGGTCTATGCCACCATCTATTTCCACAAGGATAGCCTGGAGGACGACTTCGTCCGCTACGTCCCCCTCTACTTCAATGAGCGCGACTCCTCGAAGCAGTGGAAACTCCTCACCAACCAGTATATTGCGCCAGGAGATACGATGGTCCGCATCGACGTGACCAATATTTCGACGGGTATGATCACTATTGCCGCCGTCGATACTGCCGAGAACATGGGCTACGCCTATCCGAAGCTCCTGCGTGTGAGGGACGCCCGCCCACCCGAGGCACCCACCCAAGTGCGGGGTCTCCCCAGCCTGGATGGCACCATCGCCATCCTTTGGGAGATGAGTGACACGCTCGACGTACACCACTACGATGTTTTCTGGGCCAACTCCCCCGACGATGAGTTTACGATCCTCAATCGCCGTCATGTCATCCCGCGGTCCTATACCGACACGGTGGCGGTGGACATCAACCAGCGGTACATCTACTACTATGTGCGTGCGGTCGATTACGCCACCAATATCGGTGCGCCTTCCGACACTATCGCCGTCCTCCGTCCCAGTACGGTGCCGCCCTCGCGACCCCACCTCGACTCCGCATGGGTTGACAACCGCATGATCCACACCCGCTGGATCGGTGGAAGCGACGAGATGATTTCTCACTACAACGTCTATCGTCGTCGTCCTGGTGCAGCATGGACGCTGCTCCGTGTGGCCGACGGTGACTCCGTGCGTGCCCATGGCTATGCCCTGCAGATCGACGATGCACCGCCCGCCCCGCTGGGTGCGCGCTACGAGTATGCTGTCGAGACCATCAGCCTTTGGGATATCAGCTCTGGTCTCTCGCCCGCCTTCTCCGGCCGTGTCAACTACGACAAGGTGCTACCTCTCACGCCGACCCTCTTCGCCGACTATGACGTGCCTTCGGGCGAGGTCAAGCTGGCCTGGGAGATGGACGACAAGGACGCGGGGGGAGCGGAATACTACTACTGCGTCTATCGCCGCCGCAAGGGGCAGGAGACGTTCCGGTTCATCACCGACGTGCCACAAGGCGTCCATACTTATACGGGCGACCTGCTGCAACCTGGCGAGTGGGCCGAATACTACCTGACGGTGCGCTTCCGCGATGGCCGCCAGGGACAAGTGTCTAACCGGGTGACGGTGGCCGCTCCGGCCAATCCGCCGTCAACCACAGAACAATGATCATGGACATGAAACCTATCCGCCGACTTACGGCCTCCCTATTGAGGCACCGCGCCGCGCCGTGGCTCTGTGCCCTCGCCGTCCTTGTGCTCACTTCCTGCGGCGACTTCTTCGAGTTTGGCGAGGAGCGCGCGACGTGGGACGGCAAGATAATCTGCCAGAACGACAGCTCCGTGGTCATGGTGGGTGACACGATGACCCTTTCCGTGGACTTCTCGCCACCCCGTCCCGACAGCCTCTCTGTCTTCTGGAGTGTGACCAGCGACGACTCCATCCCGCCAGCCTACGTCCTTGGCGACCGCTTCATAGGTGTCAGTCCGGGCACGGCTCGCGTCATGGCCGTTCTTTCCAACGCCATGGCCTCCACCTCCTGCTCTGTGCGGGTCATAGGGCGGTGGGAGCAGCCCGACTTCAATCGTCTCCATCCCCACGACATGGTCATCTATGCCCATATCACCGTGAGAGGAGAGGAATGGAACCCCGACTCGATGATGGTCGGTGCCTTCATTGGCGGGCAGCTCGTGGGAATGGCCGTGCCAAAGACGGCCCACGACATCAACTATGCGCTGCTCCGCATTTGGGCGAAGCATGACACCCATGTGGGACGCATTCTCCTGCGGTGCTATGACCGCCGCCGCTTCCGACTCTACTCCGCGCCGCAAGACTTCGAGTTCGACACGGGTAAGACCCTCGGAACGCTGTCAAAACTTTATGATATAAACTTTTAGACAAATAGTACGACTATGAAGAAGATACGCTGCCTGCTGCCCCTGCTGCTTCTCGCGCTCTTTACGGGATGCACGCTGATGATAGACGAGCCGGAGACCGCCACCACTCCTCAGGAGACCGAGAACGGCGACGGCATCACCTCGCCACGCCGCATCGTGAGCGACATGGGAGAGGTGAGGTACCAAATTGGGCCAGAAACGAGGATGATAGACAAGGACTATCTGCCCTACCTCCTGACCTACAAGACCGACACGCTTGACCGGGTGACGGAGATCTACTTCAACAAGTCGATCCCCCTGGAGTTGCTGCCGCAGCGTGGAGAGTTTCTTGCCACGGACCAAACCGATGCGATTCCCAACGGACTGGCCCACCAAGTGAACCTTGTCCGCACTACCGACAACGGCTATACGGTCGAGGTATCTCCCGCGTCCTATGATGATGTGTACAAAACGCTCGATATCGTAACCGACTTTGACATCGTTCGAGTGCCCGTGGAGAAATCCAACGCCTACGGCTTTTGGAAAGTGGCAGGCGACGAGCCCGAGTATGAGTACAAACTGCGAGGCACTTATCTCAATCCTTTGGCACGCTATGCACCGCTCCGTGCGGATGATCCGATTGATAAGAGATGGTCGATAGCCGATCTTGGATTTAAACTTTCAAAAGGACATTATACCAAGCTATTTAGTAAATATATGTTGGGGGATTCTGCGTGGGATTGGGAGCCGTCTGGTGGGAAGGCATCGTACAACTTCCATTTGGATGGTGACTTTGATGCCTATGCAGGACTTGAGATATTTTGGCACTTTCATTCTGACATCCGCAAGGATGATGGGTATGCTGATGTTGCGACCAGCATAGAATATGAGTTAAAGGCTGGTTTTGGTGGAGAGCGTGCCGAGATTGGCGTAACATTTCCTATCATGGGTAATAAAAGTTGGAATACAAAGGACTGGAAGCAGAAATACAAAGAAGCTTCTGGTACCAATCCTTTTAAGAAAATCTGCCAAATAGATAAGAGTGATTACTGGGTGCAGTTCAATTTCCCAGAAGCCAATTTTACGATTGGCCCCGTTCCATGTTCTGTAGGAGTTGATTTTGCTTGTACGGCAGACCTTTATGGATACTTGCAAATGGAGCAGCCATTCATCTTTGAGACAGGAATTAAGGGAACAATCCTCAAAACGGGATTCCACATCGATCCAGATTCTTCATATAGCTATCCAAAGCAGGGAGATCCCTTGGACAAACTTGCCGAACCATATATTATTACCCAAGGGGCTAAAGGCCTTCCAACTTTAGGTTTGGGCCTTCGTCCAAATGTCAATGCGGCTCTGACGTTTACAGCTGGTGAGTTGATTAAGGCAAGTATAGGCCCCACCATCAGCTGCCCTATTGAGTTTGGATGGGATTTCAGTAGGCCCAGTGAGCTAACGAAGGGTTTTCCATGGGAGCCAAAAGACTATAAAGGTGATGAGTTGGGTTATGCTGCCAACTCAGGCCTCACTTTTGATCCAACGGTATCCCTCGAAGCTGACGTGACTTTAGATCTGAAGGTTTGGGAATTCCCGTTGGCACACACTTCACTTGGAGAATGGAAAATTCCTATCGGATTCTTCAAGCGATGGAATCCGAATCTGAAGGTTGACAAAATCTATCCCGTGCCCGACAAGTCAAATGCAGATTCTACCTGCTACTACGCTACAATAAATACTGAAAAAGAAACCTTCTTCAGCACCCCCGAAGGTCTTCCAGAATTATATGTATATGGTCACTATGATGACCAGGGGATACGTGCCACCTGTATTAGCCACGATAGCGAGAAATACGACCCTAAGGCTACTTACGAATATGAATTTTATCTCCCAACATCATACAGTGATATCTTTTATTATGCCACTCCTGTGCTAGATGGGAAATACCATTATCCCGAGAAGTTTACACGTCTTGGTAAAACGCTACAAATCAAAAACATCGAGCGGGTGCAGGTCACGGGGACAGGCGATGTACTCTCCGAATGGGAGGAGGCTGTCGGAGTGAAACTGAATCTCAAGGGGAAAGTCATGGACCAATGTTCTTCGCTGGAACTGGTAGCCCATATAGAATCGGAAGAAGGTGATTTCTTACCCACGCAAACATTCTACCTCGACGTGCCACAGTTTGGCAAAGAGTATGTCAAGAACCTTCTCTTTGTTATTGCCTATACGAACGTACGTCCTGTCAAAGTGAGTTTTGATCTTAGTTATTATGATGCAGAATTGAAAGAACATCTTCTGAGCTACAAAACTTTTGAATTTAGCGATTACGACTTCAGCGGCGACGACCTCGATCTCGACGACATGAAGAAGTGGACGAAAAAGGGCTACGAGCTACTACAGTAAAACGAGCCACCCCGTAGATTCCTACAATCCGTGCCCTGTCGCGCAGCAACGGATCCCCCTTTGCTGCACGACAGGGCATTTTGCATGATCGTAGCCCCGAAGTCTGCATTGCGTAACGAAAGCGGTGGGGTGGGAGGGTGCTTGCACTTGCTTTCATACCTACACCCCGATAGGGGCGCGCGAAGAAACTTTCGGCATGGGACGCAAAAAGAGTTGAAAAAATTTGTCCCTTATACAAAAAAATCTTAACTTTGTAGCTGTATGCCAGTTTCGAAGCCACTAAACGGCAAGGACGACACGTTCGACCTCTTGATTCCCCACGAAACACCATACTAAAACAATAAGAACCAATAACGACGAATTTTATGAAGAAACTCACCACCAACTCAAAACTGATCGGGTGCCTGATGGGCCTCAGTATCGTGGCGTTGGGCACAGGATGTACCGACAGCGACTACGATTTGTCCAGCGTCGATTCCACAATCGGCGTGGGCGGCGAGGGCCTGGAGCTGCCAACGAGCAGCACGGAGAACATCATTCTCGACGACGTGCTGAAACTAAACAACAGCGACTTTGTGAAGATAGCGGCCAATGGCGACTACATGTTCAACAAAGACGGCGACGAGGCCACGCCCTCCCATCCCTACATCAACAAGATCTGGGTGGAGAAGGCCAACGTCAACAACAACTTCCGCTTGCACATCACGCTGCCGAGCCAGAGTGCAGGAGCACGCAGGACGAAGCTGAGCAACCCCGTCACGGCAGAGGGCAAGCTGGCCGAGTTCCACTACACCGGTGCCGCCTCCAACGATATCCGCGAATTAAAAGAGGCCAGTGTGTCGTCCGACGTGGAGATCAGCGTGGCCGTCAGTGCCGATTTGAAGCGTGCGGTGAAGACCTTCAAGACCCTCACGCTCACCGTACCTTCCTATATGCGCCTCGACCTGCGCCAGTGCTCACCCTCCCAGCCCGACTACGATGCGGCCACGGGTGTAGTGACATTTCACAACGTGAGCAGCACGGCCAACATCAAGCTCCGTGCCGCGGTCAAGACCTTGGACTTCCAGAAGCCCGCCACGACGGACAACAAGCTGCGCTTCACGCCAGGACAGAATGGCAAGGATGGTCAAGTGGACCTCAATGGCGTGCTGAATGTGGGTATCTCTTTCGACGAGATCGATTATGCCCAGAGCGGTGGCGACCTCTACCTCTCAGCTAATATGTCGATGGGATCCATCACGGTGCTTGAGGCCACGGGTAAGTTTGATCCCGAGATCTCACTCCGCGACCTGGGACGCACCACCATTGGCTCCGTGCCCGACTTCCTGACCGACGGCGAGGTGTCGGTCAACCTCTACAACCCCCTCATCGACATCAATATCCAAAGCGACATCGACGTGGCTGGATTTGTCTCCGGCACACTCTATGCCGAGGATGCAAACGGCCAGGAAATGGCCAGGGTACGCATCCCCGAGTTCTACATCCGTCCGGATGGCTCCACCCATGTCTGCATCTGCAAATATGCTGAGGGTGTGGATGCCTCCGCCTACGACCAGGTGGTGGCCGTTCCCCAACTCTCCGACATCATGCGTCGCATTCCGAAGACGGTACGCTTTGCCGCCGAGGCCCGTGCCGATGCCTCCCGCGAGGGCACGATGGAACTTGGCAAGAGCTACACCATCCAGCCTGCCTATTCCATCATGGCGCCGCTGGCCTTCGACGAGGGCGCACGCATCGTCTATAACGACACCATCGACGGATGGACTGACGACCTGGAGGACATCGACCTCATGGCGGGCAGCGCCATCGAACTGACGGCCAACGTGGAGAACAAGATTCCCGCCTACCTGACCGTATCAGCCACGGCCATCGACGTCCAGGGCAAGCCGATCCCCGAGAACCGTATCAAGGTAGAAGTGTCCAACGTCATCAATGCCTCCGAGGACGGCAATACTCCCGTCGTCACACCGCTCAAGATACGACTGACCGAGGGCGAGCCGGGCAGCGTGGCTCTCGTTGATGGACTCACATTCCGCATCGAGGCAGCCTCGGGCGAGGAGGGTGCCAAGAGTATCGTAGGCCAGACCATCAACGCCTACAACCACACGCTGAAGGCGCGCGACATCAAGGTGCGACTCGTCGGAAAGATCATCGTAAACAAGGACTGATAACCACTTTTAGACCTAACACTACATCATGAATAGAAGCAAGAAATATATGATGGCCGCCGCACTGGCCACACTGTCCTGCGGCGCGATGGCCCAGGGACTCAACACGGGCTACTTCATCGACGGATATGCCTTCCGCCACAACCTCAACCCGGCGTATGGCAACGACCAGAACTACGTCTCGATACCCGCCCTTGGCAACATCCAAGTGCGCACGCAGGGCAATTTCGGCCTCGGCGACGTACTCTTCGACAACCCGCGCTATGGCATCGACAGCGACAAGAAGAAGACCACCTTCATGAATCCTTATATCGCTGACGGCGAGGCACTGAAGGGCTTTGCCTCGGGCAACAATCGCATCAATGCCGATGTGGACATCACGCTGCTCTCTGCGGGCTTCAAGGCCTGGGGCGGCTACAACACCATCTCGCTCGATGCACGCACCAACGTAGGTCTGTCGCTGCCCTACGAGCTCTTTGCTTTTGCCAAGAACACGGGCAACCAAAGCTATGACATCGGCGACATCCACGCCCATGCCCAGTCGTTTGTGCAACTCGCTTTGGGCCACTCACGCCAGATCGACGACCGCCTGCGTGTCGGTGCCAAGATGAAGTTGCTTTTCGGTGTGGCCCGTGCCGATGCCGAGATCAAAGACCTGCGTGCCGACCTCAGCGGTCCGGACAAATGGACCATGACGGGACAAGCGATGGCCAATGTGTCGATGAAGGGCTTTACTTATAAAGAGGAGCAGAAAGAGTACAAGGTCGATGGGCAGGGCACCTACCGTCGCGTGAACGACGTGGATGTAGATGGTGCCGGCCTGGGTGGCTTTGGTATGGCCTTCGACTTCGGTGCTACCTATAAGATCGACGACGACTGGACGGTGAGCGCCGCGCTGCTCGACCTTGGCTTCATCGGATGGAGCAACAACATGCAGGCCGTCAATCGCCAGACAAGTTTCGAGTTCAACGGCTTCCACGACGTGGCTGTCAAGAAAGAGGACGCCATGGGCAACCCGAAGGACAACAGTTTGGAGTCGCAGGGCGACCGCTATGCCGACCAGATTGCCGACTTTGCCAACCTCTCCAGTGAGGGCGACAAGGGTAGCCGCAGCACGGGTATCGGTGCGACGATGAATTTCGGATGCGAATACACGCTCCCGGCCTACCGCCAGCTGAAGTTCGGCTTCCTCAGTTCCACCCGCATCAATGGCAAGTATAGCTGGACCGACGCACGCCTGAGTGCCAATGTAGCCCCGCTGTCATGGCTCGATGGCGGCATGAGCTTCTCGGTCAATAGCTTCACGGCCAGCATGGGATGGGTCATCAACGCCCATCCGAAGGGCTTCAACTTCTTCATCGGCATGGACCACATCCTCGGCAAGACGAGCAAGGAGTTTATCCCCCTCAGTTCCAATGCCAGTCTGAACCTCGGTATGAACGTCACCTTCTGATAGTCAGCTACGGTTCGCCCAGACGGCGACCTGGCATGATTTCCCATAGCTGCGCCCGCCATCAGCCCTCACAGGCCGTTGGCGGGCGCATCCTTTCGTCAGCGATTCCATCCTTTTGTCCCGTCTTTTCCGTCGCGATCTTCCTCCCGTTTCCCATCATTTCCACCGCCATTTTAGTCCCTTTGCCGCCCCGTCACGGCACCCTGCTGCCTTGTCCCCAACATTTCTCCCTCATTTATTTGGTCGTTTCGGAAGAAAACTGTAATTTTGTCGCATATTTTAAACAATCTCCTGAAACAAGACGAACATGAAAGATGTAAGAATTGTAGAGTGTGTCCCCAACTTTTCCGAGGGCCGCAACATGGACGTGATTAACCAGATTACCCGCGAGGTCGAGTCTGTCAAGGGCGTCAAGCTCCTCGATGTCGATCCGGGTGAGGCCACCAACCGCACCGTGGTGACGTTTGTCGGCTCGCCCGAGGACGTCTGTGAGGCTGCTTTCCGTGCAGTCAAGAAGGCTGGCCAGCTCATCGATATGCGCCAGCACCATGGCGCACACCCCCGCTTCGGTGCCACCGACGTGTGCCCGCTCGTACCTGTAGCCGGCATCACGCTGGAGGAGTGTGCCGAGTTGGCCCGCAAGTTGGGTGAGCGCTTCGCCAACGAGTTGGAGATTCCTTGCTACCTCTACGAGGCTGCCGCACAGACCGAGGAGCGCAAGAACCTTGCCGTCTGCCGCCGTGGTGAGTATGAGAAGCTCGCCGAGCGTCTCGGCACGGAGGATGGTCCCGATCTGGGCAACCGTCCCTTTGACGAGAAGGTGGCACGCACGGGCTGCACCGCTGTCGGCGCACGCGACTTCTTGATTGCCGTCAACTATAACCTCAACACCACCTCCACCCGCCGCGCCAACGCCATCGCGTTCGACGTGCGCGAGAAGGGACGCCCCATGCGCGAGGGTGGTAGCCTCACGGGCAAGATCCTCCGCTACGAGAATGGATCACCCATCATGCAGCCGGGCACGCTGAAGGCCACAAAGGCCATCGGATGGTTCATCGACGAGTATGGCATCGCACAGGTCTCGATGAACATGACCAACATCAATGTCACCCCGCTCCACAAGGCCTTCGACGAGGTCTGCCGTGCCGCCGCCGAGCGTGGTGTCCGCGTGACGGGTACGGAGATTGTCGGTCTCATCCCGAAGCGCGTGCTCATCGAGGCTGGTGAGTATTTCCTGCGCAAGCAGCAGCGTTCCACCGGTATCCCCGAGGAGGACATCATCAAGATCGCCATCCACTCCATGGGTCTGGAGGACCTCAAGCCCTTCAACCCGAGAGAGAAGGTCATCGAGTATCTCCTGGAGGATGAGAACAAGACGGCGAAGCTCGTCGATCTCACGGTGAGCGAGTTTGCCAACGAGACTTCCCGCGAGAGTCCAGCACCGGGTGGTGGCACGATCGCCGCCTACATGGGTGCGCTCGGAGCTGCCCTGGGCACGATGGTGGCCAACCTCTCCGCCCACAAGCGTGGATGGGATGAGCGCTGGGAGGAGTTCTCTCAGTGGGCAGACCGTGGTCAGGATATCGTCCGCCGCGCCCTGCACCTCGTCGATGAGGACACCGAGGCCTTCAACCGCATCATGGATGCCTTCGGCCTGCCCAAGGGTACCGAGGAGGAGAAGGCTGCCCGCAGCCAGGCCATCCAGGACGCCACGCTCTATGCCACGAAGGTGCCTCTGGAGACGATGAAGACCGCCTATGCCGCCTTCGACATCTGCCGCGCCATGGCACAGGAGGGCAACCCCGCCTCTGTCAGCGACGCAGGAGTAGGCGCACTCGCCGCCCGCTCGGCAGTGCTCGGCGCATGGCTCAACGTCCGCATCAACGCTGCTTCTCTCAAGGACCGTGCCACTGCCGACGCCATCCTGGCCGAGGCCAAGGAGATGGCCGAGAACGCACAGCAGCAGGAGAAGGAGATCCTCGCCATCGTCGATACGAAGATCGAGGGATAAGACACCATACCGAAGCCCTTTGGCCGAAAGATGCCAAAGGGCTTTCACCATTGAACAAAAAGTAACAAAATAATGACCTTAGCAGAATTTCAGGCCGACATCCGTGCCGGCATTCCCGCTGAGCTGCCGGCATTGCAGCCCTACGACACCACCATCAACCATGCGCCCAAGCGTAAGGATATCCTCACCCCGGAGGAGAAGAAGCTCGCTCTGCGCAACGCGCTCCGCTATTTTCCGAAGGAACTTCACGCACAGCTCGCTCCCGAGTTCGCCGAGGAGCTGCGCCAGTACGGTCGTATCTATATGTACCGCTACCGTCCCACCTATGAGATGAAGGCCCGCAACATCTCCGACTATCCCCATCGTTCGGAGCAGGCCGCAGCCATCATGCTGATGATCCAAAACAACCTCGATCCGCGCGTGGCACAGCACCCGCACGAGTTGATCATCTATGGAGGCAATGGCGCCATCTTCCAGAACTGGGCACAGTATCGTCTGACGATGAAGTACCTCTCCGAGATGACCGACGAGCAGACCCTCGTGATGTACTCTGGCCATCCCTTCGGCCTCTTCCCGTCACACAAGCGCGCACCGAGAGTGGTCGTCACCAACGGTATGGTCATCCCCAACTACTCCAAGCCCGACGACTGGGAGCGCATGAACGCCCTCGGCGTGAGCCAGTACGGACAGATGACGGCTGGTTCCTATATGTATATCGGCCCGCAGGGCATCGTCCACGGCACGACGATCACGGTCCTCAATGCCGCCCGTCGTGTGATGCACGATCCCGCCCGTGGTGCCAAGAACCCCATCCCCCTCTTCGTCTCCTCTGGCCTCGGTGGCATGAGCGGTGCTCAGCCCAAGGCTGGCAACATCGCCAAGGTGGTCAGCGTCGTGGCCGACATCAATCCGCTCGCTGCCGAGAAGCGTCACGAGCAGGGTTGGGTCGATGAGCTCCACACCTCGCTCGACGAGTTGATTCCCGCCATCCGCGAGGCCGTGAGCACCAAAACGGTGAAGTCAATGGCCTACGTCGGCAATGTCGTCGATCTCTGGGAGCGCTTGGCTGAGGAGGATATCGAGGTCAATCTCGGTTCCGACCAGACCTCTCTCCACAATCCGTGGGCCGGTGGCTACTATCCCGTGGGTCTCACCCTGGAGGAGAGCAAGCGCATGATGGCCGAGGATCCGAAGGAGTTCAAGGCCCGTGTCGAGGAGTCTCTGCGCCGCCAGGTGGCTGCCATCAACAAGCTGACCGCCCGTGGCATGTACTTCTTCGACTATGGCAACGCCTTCCTCCTGCAGAGCTCACGCGCCGGTGCCGACATCATGGCTGCCGACGGCAAGTTCAGA
>ENA-OOXT01000597-OOXT01000597.1-human-gut-metagenome-genome-assembly--contig:-NODE-597-length-26534-cov-3.196231_pt1 | contig 26534 bp, 17 predicted proteins | sample MGYA00241590_ERZ501349 | MGnify/ENA primary metagenome ERZ501349 (study PRJEB25962, sample SAMEA2042838) | human gut metagenome | biome: human gut; feature: human-associated habitat; material: faeces...
TGTCGGAGGCTGGATTTTGAACGCGTTCGGCAGTCACGTGCTGTGGACCTGCTGCACGGTGATGTTCGTAATTGTGGCGATCGGCTTCTACGTGACGCGCGGCCCCCGCGAACGCGCCGCAGCCCGCAATCTTGCGATGGAGGAACTGTAGCGGTTGCGCTGCGCAGGTGGCGTGCGGTAGATACGCCACCGAACTTGCCAGACAACTTAACATAACTTAACGGCAACTTCGCATCTGTTAAGTTCGCTGGTAAGTTGCTGTTAAGTTCGTGCGAAGTTGACGGAAAGCGATGTATTGGCGTGATTGTGTGGCACAAATAATGGACATTGCCGGCAAGACAGGGGTGCATGTGCGCGTATGAAAAAGCGGGAGGCCGCGATTCGGTTGGAAACGCGGCCTCCCGCTATGCGATTTAAAAAATCGGAAAGAAGAGAATCGGTGCCGCAGCGTTCGCTGCGGCGGTGCCTTGCCTCACGCGGTCTGTTTCAAAGAGATGGCCTGACGCGGTTCGGCTTGCCTTCCTGCTTGAAGGTCTTACTTGTTGAGGACCTTCTTCATCAGATCAGCGGAGGCCTTGGCGAGTGCGAACTGGCCGAAGCCCGGATCGATGGAAGCGAGGTTGGAGTTGATGATCTGGTTGAAGGTGTCGTTGTTCTTCATGGTGTTTCCTTTCGGACGGCCGCCTGGTTTCTTTTGTCTTCTGTCTTCTTCACGTCGCGCGGTCGTCGCTGATGTCTTTGTTTTCTTGTTCTTCGTTCTTCTGTTGTTTTTCTGTTGTGCCTTTACTATACGCACGTCGGTATGCGTCTGGCATGCCGCAATCGTCATTTCTATTGTAAAATCATCGGGTTATCTTGAAGAAAATGTGATTACTGTGCCCGCATAACAACACAATCGCCGTATCGTACGCTGACACGAGACGGAACATATCCATTCCCATGTCAACGCACGATACGGCGATATCGGCGTAAATCAGCGGAATAATCGTAAATCAGCGGGGCTGACGGAAGTGACGGTCACCGATTGGATCGAACGGCGTGTGCGGTTCAAGCTGGTACCAGTATGCCACCGACGCGACGTCATCCTGCCGCTCGAAATTGCCGGCTTCCTCGGTGCCGATCTGCTGCCAGGTGACGCGCAGGTCAGAATCGAAATAAATCGGATCCGGAATGTGCCAGCGGTACAGGCCGCGCATGACGGGTGTGGCCACATCCCAGTAGTCGCTTTCGCGGTGCGCGGCAAGACGCTGCGAATAGAACGGGAATCCTAGGTACGGTCCGGTGAACGTGTTCTCGCGCATGCGGCCATGCTCGTCGAAGTCGGCGAAACTCCACGCGCCGCCGAAGTAGTCTTCCGCTCCGGTGCTGCACCACGTCGGGTACTGTTCATCGCCGTCGATGTACATTTTGACTTCGCCTTCGCCCCACCAGCGGCTTTCCAGCGCGGTCAGCGCAAGGTAGGTGCCGATGTACGCGCCATGGCCGTGCACATTGTCGAGAATCGTGTAGTCACGGGCAATTTCGGTGACGCGTTCGCGGCGCCACTGCGCATGGAAGCGCATCGCATCGGCTGGCAGCGCGTCGTATTCCGTGTAGTCGATTTGGTAGAAGAAGGCCGGCACGTCCTCGTTGTGATCGTTGCGCAGCACAATGCGCGCGTGCTCGAACGGCATGGCGAAATAGCAGTTGAAACCTCGATTTGGCACCACCATGATCGGGATGGAATTGATACGGCAGGCCTGTGCGTGACCGCAGCAGAAGAAATCGCCGATCGGGCACTGCACGGACGGCGTCTCCTCGCCATCCCAATAGAATTCGAGGATGAGATTGCGCAGTACGTTCGGACCGGTCGGGGAAGTGCGGTCGGTGACCGTCATCCAAATGTGGCGAATCACGCCCGGGCCATCGACGTCCATCAGCGTGACCGAATCGCCCGCCTTGATCGTCTGGATGCAAGGGCTGCCCTTACGTGACGGGCCGAGCGCGCTGGCGGCGGTGGCTGCAGTGCCCTTGCCGCCGGTCGGGTTTTCGGCGTTGACGCAACGTGTACGGCCGTGGTCCGTCGCGATTGCTAGCGAATCGAGGGCACCGTTGCCGAAACCGGAAGTCGCCATAGTATTCATTGTTCTCTCCTTTGTTAAACAGCTTGGGAAACGCGGAAATGGGTGCGCCGCCTACCACTGCCGACTATCGTAGATCCCCCTTGCGGTGGGCGCGTCGATAATGCCGGCCACGGTGCTGAAAGCCGCCGCGGCCGGTTGTATCTATTTTTGCGTTATTTCACAACATCCCAGCGTTGTTGGGTCGCGTTACTTCACTGCACCGGCGGTGATACCCTGCGACAGCTTGCGCTGGAAGATGATGAAGAAGATGATGGTCGGGATGATGCTCAGCAGTGATGCCGAAGCCAACGTGGTTGCTTCCATCGTGCGCTGGCCCTGCAGGGTGGCGAGTGCCAGCGGAATGGTCTGCACATTATCTCCCATGAGGAACGCCATTGGGATCATGTATTCGTTCCACGTCCACACGAAGAAGAACACAAACAGCACGCTGATGGTCGGCCAAGAGATTGGCAGCACCACCTTGCGCAGGATTTGCCAGCGGGATGCGCCGTCGATGGCTGCGGCCTCAAGGATGGCCTGCGGGAACGTGCCGTATACGGAGGACAGCAGATAGGTGCCGTAGGCGCTTTGGATGATGGTGAAGATGATGATGATCGCGAGTTTGGTGTTGTACAGACCGACCTGCTTGAACATGGTGTACAGCGGGTAGAGCAGCGCTTCCTGCGGCATCATGTTGGCGAGCATGATGCCGAGCACGATCCAGGTGTTGCCCTTGACCTTGCCGATGCCGAGCGCGAAGGAGTTGAGCACCGACAGCACGACCGCCGCGACAGCCACCACTAGGGAGATGATGAAGCTGTTCCAGAACTTCAGCGGGAAGTTGGTGGTAGTCCAGAAGGAGATGATGCCCTCCATGGTGAAGTGCTTCGGCAGGGAGAGCGGGCCGGTGGCGTTGTAATCGGCGGAGGTCTTGAACGCGTTGACGGTCAGGACGAGCAGCGGGAACAGGACGAGCAGAGCTCCGGCGACGAGCAGGATCAGGGTGATCCAGTCACCTGCGGAACGCACGTGCTGCGTTTTCTTCGAGGCCTTGCGCGCGGCGGCCGTGGACATGGAATAAGTCATGATGGCACCTTTGCTTTTCGGATTTTTAGTATGTTCTTGCGATTGTTTTTCGGGTTTTCTCTCAGACGAGTTCCTTCTCGACGTGCTTCTGCACGAGGGTGAACACGATGGAGAAGACGATGATTACCACAGTCAGCGCTGTGGAGATTGCGGCACCGTAGCCCACCTGCTGCACCTGGAAGAACTGGTTGTAGGAGTAGTACGACGGAACCGTGGTGGAGGTGCCCGGACCGCCCTTGGTGAGCAGGTAGACCGGAGCGAAGGTCTTCAGTGCGCCGATGGTTGCGGTGAGGATGACCACCAGCAGTTCAGGGATGATGGACGGCAGGGTGACCACGCGGAACTTCTGCCACCAGTTGGCGCCGTCAAGACCTGCGGCCTCGTAGAGTTCCGGATCGACGCGCTGCAGGCCCGACATGAAGATGACGATCGGGTAGCCGAGCTGGATCCACACCAGGATGAACATGAGGATCGGCAGTGCGCTGTCAGGGCTGCCCAGCCAGTTGTGCTGCAATGCACCCAAGCCGATCTTGGCGAGCAGTGCGTTGACGGCACCGTCCTCCGGACGGAAGATCCAGCCCATGATGATTGCGGCGACGGCCACCGGAAGCAGCTGCGGCAAATAGAACAGCGCGCGCAGGAAGGAAGCGGTTTTGCCGCCGAACTTCTTTTGGATCACGTCGGTGAGCAGAGACGAGATGAACAGGCCGAGGATGGTAGGGATGACCACGATAGCCACGATGATCCAGAACGAGTTAGCGAAGGAAATCCAGAACGTCGAATCGGAGAACAGGCGTTTCCAGTTTTTCAGGCCGACCCACTTGACGGGACCGACGCCACGCCAGCGGGTGAAGCTCAGGTAGATGTTCCAGATGAACGGAACAACAACTACCGCGAACAGACCGATGAGGCCGGGGATGAGGTATGGAACGAATTTCGCGGAGCGGTTGCCGGGAAGTCTCGACATGGAGGCTTCGTGCTTGGTCTTTTGAGACATTGCAAGTCCTTTGAAATATTGATGATCCGAGGGATTTCCGATGGATTGTTCTGTGATGACGCACGATTTGGCGCGATGCGACGTGCGGAATGTATGGGGGAGGAAAGGGTTGGTGCGGTCCGCCCGAAGACGGGCCGCACCATTATTGGAGTTGGAATGGAAAGGAAGGATCGGTTGTTTTTAGTTGTTCTTGACGCCCATGTCCTCGACGCCGGTGTCGTACTTCTCGTGGATGTTCTTGAGCACGTCTGCCGGCTTCTTGGTGCCGTTGACCAGCTCCTGGAACTCCGCTGGAACCGCGTCGGTGAGGTTGGAGGCCGCGTAATCCGGGTAGTAGCTGAGCTTGCCGTCCTTGGCGTAGGAATCGTATTCCTCGATCATGGCCTTGCTCTTCGCGTCGGTGATCTTGCTGGTGTCTGCCGCTACCGGAATGCCGCCTGCGTTGCCGAGGAAGTTCTGCACATCATCGGAGAGGACGTAGTCGATGAACTTGGCGGACAGATCCTTGTGGTGCGACTTCTCAGGAATCACCAGCAGGTTGCCTGCGCAGCCGACTGCGTAGTTGGATTCCGGCATGACGGCCGCGTCCCAATCGAACGACTTGATCTGCTTGACGAAACGGCCCTGGTTCCAAGTACCAGTCTGGTAGATCGGATATTCGCCCTTGATGAAGGCCTGCGTGGTGTCCTCGGCCTTCATGCCAGTGGCGTTGCGGGAGATGAAGCCCTTGTCAAGCCACTCGTTGATGGTCTTGACGGAGCTGGTCAGCACTTTGGAATTCCAGTCGACGTCACCCCTGTACAGCTGCCAGTTGTCGATGAACTTGGAGTCGGCATTCTTGGAAACGAGCTGCCACCACAGCCACATCACGCCGTATTCCTGCGCGTCGGCTGCAATCGGGGTCACGCCGGCGTCCACGAACTTCTGGCAGGCATCCACGAACTCGTCGTAGGTGGTCGGAATCTTGATGTTGTACTTGGCGAACAGGTCCTTGTTGTAGTAGACGCGCTGGAATTCAGCGTAGCTGGTCATACCGTACCAGGTATCGCCGTCCATGATGCCGTTCTCGTCGTACTTGGCGACTGCTGCGTTTGCGCCGGTCACCTTCTTGTCCCAGCCGTACTGCTTGACATAGTCGCCGAGGTCGGTGAGCAGGCCCATGGTGGAGAGCACGCCGGCGGAGCCGTTGCCGCGGTTGGATTCCATGAGGTCCGGGGCTTCGTCGGAGTTCAGGAATTGGCTGCCGTTCTGCGCGATCTGGGTGAAGGACTTGCGCTCGAAGTTGATCTTGACGCCGGTCTCTTTTTCGAAGGCCTTGGCCGCGCGACGCCAAGCCTGAGTCTGGCCTGCGTCGTCCTCTTCGTAGTACCAGAACGACAGGCTGTCCGGCTTTTCCTCGTCCTGTGCGGTATCGCTGCCGCATGCGGCGAGGGAGGTCAGCGACAGTGCTGCGATGGCCAGCGTGGCCAGTCCTCGTTTGATGTTCATTGCTATTCTCCTTGTTTCCTTCTTGAGGCGCGCCCTGCGGCACGGCTCACATCTGGTTGTATTGAAACGTTTCGATGACGTGCGTGCGATTCCGCGGTCCGTTTGGATTCGCCGGATTTCGCCCGGCTTGTTCGTTTGTTCGGTTTCTTCGGAGACCGTTGTATCGTCATTGAAACGTTTCGATTATCCGTATGAAATTATGTTGCCTTGTGATTCCGTCCGGCCGCTCTGCCTTCCGGTAATCGCAGGAAAATCTATATTGTTCCGCCGGACCCCGCTTCCGCAACGGATCCGCGGCGCTTCATCGCGGGTTCGATGAGTTCCACGGAACCTTTGATGTCGGTGTGCTCCTCGATGGCGGAGACCAACAGGTTCATGGCTTCGGCGCACAGCTCCTCCGGCATGACCGGCATTTCGGTGATGGGGAAGCGCGTCGGCTCGCCTTCGAAATACGTGCCGCACGACAGGACCGAAACGTCCTGCGGAATCGACATGCCCGCGTCGTGCAACGCCATCAGCACCTGGCTGAGGACGCTTGCGTTCGCCTGGTTGATGATGGCGGTCGGGCGGTCGGGGTGCGCGAAGACGGTGCTGACGAAGTGCTGCGCGTCGAAGCTGTCCGCTTCGTAATGCTCGGATTCGATGACCGTCATGCCGAGCTCCTTCGCGTGCGCCAGCAGGCTTTCGCGGAAGATGACGACGTAACCGGAATGGCGGTTGTAGTCGGATTCGTTGTTGCGCAGGAACACGACGGTGCGGTGTCCCTTCTCGTACAGGAAGTCGACGGCCTTGCGGCCCATCAGCGCGAAATCGATGTCCACGCAGGCGCAGCCGGCGTGCGACGACGGATAGCCGATAGCCACGCACGGCTTGGAAAAAGTGCCGGATTGAGCGGCGCGCTCGTCATCCTGCTCCACGTCGAGCAGCACGATGCCATCCGCAAGATTGCTTTGCGTCACGCGGCGGATATCCTTCACTGCATCCGGACCGGTCAGCAACATCACGTCATACCCTGCATTCCTTGCGGCCCATGCGGTGCGCAGGAAGTAGGCGTTGTACCTGGCCTGGTTGATGTCGCCTCGAATCGGGGCGCTCAACGCGATGATCTGGTTGCGCATGCCGCGCATCTTACGGGCGCTGGCGTCCGGAGTGTAACCGAGCTTCTCTACGGCGGCCATGACTTTGCCGGTGGTTTTCGCAGAGATTGAACGCTTGCCGGATAGTACATAGGAGACGGTGCTGGCGGAACCTCCCGCTTCGCGGGCCACGTCTTTGATGCCTGCCATGCGTCTCGCCTCCCTCTTGTGCCGTTCTATCCGCTATTTATCGAATCGTTTCGTCGAAACGTTTCACTTAGCATAGCGCGACTATAAAATCATGTCAATCGTACGGCACGTCGCGTTCTCCCGTATGGGTTTATCGCCTATACGGGAGAACTACGCGTAGTTAGCGCTTCTTGCCGGACTTGCCGACCTTGCCAAACGTGAACGCGCGGACGATCGCCACAATGCCAAGTGCAACCAACGCGCATCCGCCAAACAGAATCAGCCAACCGGTGGAGGCCAGCGGGCTGAACAGCATGATGCAGCCGGCCACAATCGAAATCAGCGCGTAAATCACAGCCCATGCGGAACTTGGCATATGCCACGACTCAACCAGCGCCATCACGCCTTCCATCATCCAGCCGAGGCCCACCACCATAGTGACGAGCACTGCCAGCATGGCGCCGGACAGGGTCGCATTCTTCAGCATGACCACGCCACCGACTGTCAGCAACAGGCCGACCAGAATGTCAAGCACGCGCCAGCCTCCCGGCAGACCGAGCTCCACAATTGCGGTGACGATACGGATCACCCCGGAAATCACGAAATACGCGCCCAACGCAACCGCGGCGATCTTCAGCGTCACCCCCGGCCAGATGAGTAGCGCAATGCCGAGCACAATCGCCATCACGCCGAGCACGCCGTACACACCGCGAATGGCATTCTTCGCGCGTTGCGGCAGCCACGATTCCACCAACTTGAACGGGCTTACCGGCTCCCACTCGCCACTGTCGTTGCTATGGCTATTCGGGTCGTAACCATACGGATTACCGTACGGATATCCATACGGATTGCCGTAGGGGTTGCCATATGGATTGCCGGAATAGCGAGGGGTCTGCTCGGCATCTGGTCCGCCGCTTTGTGGACCGTCCTGCTGTTGCGATTGCTGCGCTTGCTGGCTCGGTGCATAGGCGCCGTATCCCGGCTGCGGTGGTTGACTGGGGTCGTTGGGATTGCCGGGATTCATATTTGGATAGCTCATGATGCCCTCCTTCAGAAAAACATGCTTTGAGGCGTCGTTTGCTTCAAAGACGTGCTTTCATTTTAGGCACCCTGCCTGTTTTCAGCCATCAACAGAATCGGCCGGCCTGCCTATTGGCAAGTCGGCCGGAATTATGCCGCGAATCGGCGGTTATGCTTGAGGCTGAAGCTGGCTTAGCTTAGAACAGCTTGAGCTGAACGTTGAGGCTGAGCGGCTGGTCGGCGGGCAGCTGGTACTGCTCATGCACCGGCGACATCCACGAATCGTCGCCGCCGACGCCCATTTGCGCGGCCAGCAGACGCAGGAACATGTGACGCGGCTTCGGCAGCTCATCCTGATGCAGCGCCTCTTCCAGCATCGTGCTCGAATACGGCAGTAGGCTCATCGCGAACGGCTTTGCGCCGGCACCGCGCTTCACGCGCACACCGTGGCCGGAATCGTCCGTGATCTCCGCCCAACGCACATCCTCATGATTGCCGGTTTCCTGCGGCAGCAGGTACGGCGCGCAATCATCGCCAGCCGTCGTGCTCCATACACCCAGCTTCGCGTGCCTGCGGTCGGCGTACGTCTCTTCCGGACCGGCGCCGTAGAATCGCAGGTTCGCATATTCCACCGGCAGCGCCCATTCGATACCGAACGCCGGAATCGTTGGCAGATCGCCGTTCTTCTCGCCTGGATACTCGACGTCGAGCGAAACGAGGCCGGCCGTGTCGGCAACGTAACGGACCGTCACTTTCGTGCGCTGCGGAATCGCCAATTCGTACGTATACGTGGCTTCCACGGCATTTTCTCCACGATTTGTGATCGCGCAGTCGACGCAACGCGCATACTTTCCTGCGACCGCCCACGCGGCACGTTCGAAAGCGTGTCCAGCACCGCGATCGTTGTCCGTCAGCGGACGGAACGTGGTGATTGACGGGCGGCGCAGCACGAATTCGCGCTCGCCGAACGTATATGAAACCATACCCCCTTGTGTGCGGGAGAACAGTGCTTCACGACCCTGTCCGCGCACGCCGGCGTTCCAGCGGCCAAGGGTGACGGTGCCGTCGGCCGGAGCTCCGGCCGCGTCAACGGCATCTGCAGTGGTCTTCGCACCTGCCACCACGCACTGGCCGAACGCCAGCTCGTAGCCGGCCGGTGCCCAATCGCAAGCGTTGCCAAGCTGCTGCGATACCTCCAAAACCAGCTCTTCGGCGTTGCTGCGGTAGTCATCAACCGGCCAATCGACTTCGAATGAAGCGCTCTCGCCGGCGGCCACGTCGAAACGGCGCGTAGTCGACCATACCGGCTTGCCGTCGGCCAAAATCCGCAGCACGAAGCGATAATCGCCCGTAGACACGAACAGATTGTCGTTCGTAATACGCGCTTCATCGACCGAAACCGCAATTTTCACGTTCGCATACAGCTGCTTGACTTCCTGCGCTTTCGGCGAGGGGGTGCGGTCGGCGAACAGCAGGCCGTCGCCGGAGAATTCGTAATCGCTTGGACGATCGCCGAAATCGCCGCCGTAGCACATGCGTGTCGTGCCGTCGGGCAGCTTGGTCTCGATTGCCTGGTCGATGAAATCCCAAATGAAACCGCCCTGGTACATCGGGTAGCGTTCCAACGCCGTGTATTCGTCCATATTGCCGCACGAATTGCCCATTGCGTGCATGTATTCGCAGGAAATGTACGGCTTCTTTGGACCGTCCGTATGTGCCGGGCTGCCGTCGTTCAGATAGCGTTCGATTTCGTCAGCATGCGCGTACATACGGCTTTCGATGTCCGTCACATCCTCGAATTCGCGCATGTGCACGGAACCCTCGTAATGTACCGGACGATTCGGATCAATCGTGTGCGCGTGGCGATACATCGCACGAAAAACCTCGCCCGCGCTCGACTCGTTGCCAAGCGACCAGATCAGCACGCTCGGATGGTTGTAATCGCGGCGCATCATGCTGTTGATGCGGTCCACGCACGCGCCCTCCCATTCGGGGCGGCTGCCGGGGATGCCGTCTTCAGGACGCTCGACATTGTTTGCCACCCACGTGCCGTGCGTCTCCATATTCGTCTCGTCGATCAGATACAGACCGTACTCGTCGCACAGGTCGTACCAATACTCCTGGTTGGGGTAGTGGGAGGTGCGGATGGCGTTGATGTTGTGCCGCTTGCAGAAGACCACGTCGGAAAGCATGTCCTCGCGGGTGATCGCGCGGCCGCGCTTCGCGTCGAATTCGTGGCGGTCCGCGCCCTTGAACACGATGCGCTTGCCGTTGATCGTCATGATGCCGTTTTCGATGCGGAACGTGCGGAAGCCGATCTTCTGCGTCACGGTTTCGATGATGGCGCCGTCATGTCCGACGACGCGTACGGTCAGCGTGTACAGCGTCGGCGATTCCGCGCTCCACGGCGCGATGTTCGTCATTTTGCCGGAATTAAGGGCGATTTCGCCGTTGCAGGCCTGCGTTGATTCCCATACGACATTTCCGTCGCCGTCGCGCAGCGTGCTTTCGATAGTCATCGCGTCGGCGGGGTTGCGCAAGGTGAGTGCCGCGTTGAGTTCGGCGGTGTCGGCCGTACCGGCGGTGTCGGCTGCGGTGTAGTCGGCTTCAAGCTGCACGGTTTCGACGTGCGTATGCGGCTGGGCGGCGAGCTCGACGGTGCGGAACAGGCCGTGCAGTCGCCAGAAATCCTGGTCTTCCAGCCAAGAGGCGCTCGAATATTCGTAGCAGGCGACGGTGAGCGTATGCTCGGCTTCGGGGGAATCGGCGGCGTTGCCATTGCCGTTTCGCAGCGCTTCCGTCACATCGAATTCGCTCGGCGTGAATCCGTCCTCGCCGTAACCCACGAACGTGCCGTCAAGCCATACGTAGATCGCGGTGGCGGCACCGTGGAAGGTGAGGCTGACCGTGCCGTCGTTTTCCAGCGTGCGCGCAAGCTGCGCGTCGAGCGCGAATCGACGGCGGTAGATCGCCACATGGTTGTTTTCCGGAATATTTGGCGCCTGCGGATCCTCGTGACCGTCCCACGGATATTGGATGTTGACGTACTTGTTCTTGAGATAGCCGGCCATCTGCAAGTGGCCCGGCACCTCGATCGCGCCGAAATCGCCATCCTCGAAATCGACGGCCGCGAACGGAGCGCTTTCTACGTCCACGTTGCGCGCTTGTTCGATACGAACCTTCCATTCGCCGTCGAGGCTCTGCTTCGGCTCGCTCGTCTCGCCGATGACATATCGGTGGCTGGAATGTGCCGGCTTGCGGTTCGCTGCGAACACCGTCGGATCGGTGAGCCAGCTTGCACTTGCCGTGGTTGCATGTACGATTGCGAGTTCGGCTGTATCTGCCATCTTGCATCCCCCTGTATTACTTGGTGTCACTGCATCGTTGCGGTTGCGCCGTGCGATGTTGCACGACCGTTTAGTAATGAATTTTACTAACTACCGATAATATATCACACTTCATGGTATCGTGCACCCGTCGCGTGTCATGCATCGTTCCGCCACATGTCCATTTTTCACACGCCGAGGATGTGCGATAATAACAAGATGCGCCGATGGCGTCCGCCCGGTGCCCACAACCGCGCAGCGTTGCCTCGCCTTTGCAAAATGCTTGCGATTCCGCGGATTTTCGATTTCCGCGATTCGAGGCATACGTAAGACGGGGGAGAGCTGACTACTCCGCGGCGCTCCCAAGGAGATCACCATGGATGATCGCAAGAAAGATCAGTCCATCCAGTCCCATGCCAATTTTGACGGCGATTCCGCTACGGGCGATCGCACGCAGATTCGGCAGGATCAGCAAAACCAGCAGCCGCCACAAATCGACCCGTCGCTTGCCGACGCGCAAGCCGTGGCCGCATCGCTCGGCGTCGATCCGAACACCGGTCTGAGCCAAGCCGAAGCTGAACGCCGACTCGCGCAATACGGGCCGAACGAGCTCGCATCCGCACCACCCGTGCCAAAATGGAAGAAGTTCCTGGCGCAGTTCAAAGACCCCCTCGTCTACCTGCTGCTCGCTGCCACCGGCATCTCGCTCATCGCATGGTTCATCGAAAAAGCCAACGCTGCGCCTGGTGCGGAAGGCGGCGAGGCGCTGCCGTTCGACGCCATCGTCATTGTGCTTATCCTTATCGTCAACGCGGTACTCGGCTACATTCAGGAATCGAAAGCGGAAGAAGCCGTCGAAGCGCTCTCCCAAATGACCGCGCCGCAAACCAACGTGCTGCGCGACGGCAAAATCGCACGCATCAACACCGTCGACGTGGTGCCGGGAGACGTGGTCATGCTCGGTGAAGGCGACTCCATTCCCGCCGACGGACGTCTGCTCGCCGCCGCCAGCCTGCGCGTGGCGGAAGCGAGCCTGACCGGCGAAAGCGTACCGGTCGGCAAAAACGTCGACACACTCGCTGAAGCCAAGGCCTTGGGTGATCGCGCCAATATGGTGTTCAACGGCACGTCCGTGACGCAAGGCACCGGCCGCGCAATCGTGACGAGCACCGGCATGCGCACGCAGGTCGGTAAAATCGCGGACCTTCTGCAGGCCACGGATGATGATGACAGTCCGCTGCAGAAGGAAATGAACTACGTTTCCAAGATTCTCGGCATCGCGGTGTGCATTATCGCGGCGGTCGTGCTGGTGGCGCTTGCGCTGACCGAAGGCTTCAACGACATCCACGACGTAATCGATTCGCTGCTGCTATCCGTTTCGCTGGCCGTCGCGGCCGTGCCGGAAGGGCTCGCCGCGATTCTGACAGTCGTGCTCGCGCTCGGCGTACGCCGCATGGCCGAACACCATGCGATCGTCAAGAAACTGCATTCCGTGGAAACGCTCGGTTCCGCGTCGGTGATCTGCTCCGACAAAACCGGCACGCTCACCCGCAACGAGATGACGGTGGAACGCGTGGTCACGCCGAGCGGTGAGGTGCAGCTGACCGGCACCGGCTATGCGCCAGAAGGCAGAATGATTGCGATTTCCGATGCCGGGCTTACATCCACCCCGTCGCTCGCGCAGGAAGCGGCACAGCTTGAAGCCGTCGCCACGCTCGCAGTGGGCGCGCTGGCCAACGACGGCGAACTGCGCGAAAACACAGGTGCCGGCGATGGTTCCGCTGCTTCCGACATAACGTGGGAAGCCGTCGGCGACCCGACCGAAGTGTCGCTTATCGTCGCCGCACGCAAGGTGAAGGCCGATCGCAAATACGCCAACTACACGCGCGTCGGCGAGATTCCATTCACCTCCGACCGCAAACGCATGGCCGTCGTCGTGCAGGACAACGCCGATGCCGGACGTCTCACCGTCTTCGCCAAGGGTGCCCCCGATGTACTGCTCGGCTACTGCAGCCGAATCGCAGTCAACGGTGCCGTCCGCCCGATGACGCAAGGCGATCGCCAGCAGATCCTCGCAGCCGTGGAACGCCTGTCCGCCGAAGCGTACCGCACGCTTGGCCAGGCATACCGTCCGCTCGGCACCGCGTCGCTCGTCGACGTGCCGGGTGTGCGCATCAACGCTGCCGGGCACGTGGCGGACATCGCCGAACAAAGCGACGTGCTGGAAAACGATCTGATCTGGGTCGGCATGGTGGGCATCATCGACCCGCCGCGTACCGAAGTGCGCGATTCCGTTGCCGAAGCGCATCGCGCCGGCATCCGTACCGTCATGATCACCGGCGACCATCCGCTTACCGCGGCACGTATCGCCAGCGATCTGGGCATTATCGACACGGCTTCCGCGGCGGATGTTACTCACACCGACCTGTCCGGCAGCGTGCTCACCGGCAGCCAGCTCGACGAGCTGCCGGACGATGCGTCATTCGACAAGGTCACCAGCGCGATTTCCGTATACGCGCGCGTCGCGCCGGAACACAAGCTGAAGATCGTCGAATCGCTGCAACGGCAAGGCAATATCGTGGCCATGACCGGCGACGGCGTGAACGACGCGCCCGCCGTCAAAACCGCGGACATCGGCGTCGCGATGGGCATCACCGGCACCGAAGTGACCAAGCAGAGCGCCAAGATGATCCTCGCCGACGACAACTTCAGCACCATCGTCGAAGCAGTGCGCGAAGGCCGTGGCATTTTCGACAACATCCGCAAATTCCTGCGGTACCTGCTCAGCTCCAACGTGGGCGAGGTCTTCACGGTCTTCGGCGGTGTGATGCTGGCCGGCTTCCTCGGCATCACGCAGCCGGGCAGCCAAGGCGTGACCGTGCCGCTGCTCGCCACGCAGCTGCTGTGGATCAACCTGCTTACCGACGCGGCACCGGCCTTGGCGATGGGCGTCGATCCCTCCACCGACGACGTGATGGCCCGCAAGCCGCGCAAACTCACCGACCGCGTGATCGACGGACAGATGTGGGGCGACATCATCTTCATCGGCATCATCATGGCCGCCGTCACGCTGATCGGCATGGACATGCACCTCGCCGGAGGTCTGTTCACGGACCGTTCCGTGGATGCCATCGGACATGACGCGCAGATGACGGAAGCGCGCACGATGGGCTTCACCATCCTGGTCTTCGCGCAGATGCTTAACGCGTTGTGCTCGCGCTCGCATGACCAGTCGGTGTTCGTGGGGCTGTTCGCCAACAAGTGGCTGTGGGGTGCGATCGCACTGTCCACGCTGCTGCAGCTTGCGGTGGTCTACGTGCCGTTCCTCAACACCGCGTTCGGCACGGTGCCGCTGTCCGCGGGTGCGTGGGTCGAATGCCTCGGCCTGGCGATGATTGTGCTCGTCGCCTCCGAGCTGCGCAAGTGCGTGCTGCGTGCGATGCATCGGCGGTGATGCTGGCTTATAGCGTCGACGGGCTAGACTGGACGACAGTTGGTGGGCGCGCGTTGGCTGCGCGCCCGCTCATATGACGATTGTTCCGGCGTTTTTTGGAGGAATTTCGATGCTGCTGTCCGATCGCGACATTCTCGCCGCACAGGCCGACGGTCACATCTCACTCGATCCGTGGACCCCGGAAATGGTGCAGCCGGCGTCGATCGACGTGCGATTGGACCGTTTCTTCCGCCTGTTCAACAACCATGCGTACACGTACGTGGATCCCGCCGAAAACCAGGGCGAGCTGACCGAACAGTTCGAAGTCAAGTCGGACGAGCCGTGGATCCTGCATCCGGGCGAGTTCGCGCTCGGCTCCACATGGGAGTATGTGAAGCTTGATGCGACGATCGCCGCGCGTCTTGAAGGCAAAAGCTCGCTCGGTCGCCTCGGCATCCTCACCCACTCCACCGCGGGCTTCATCGACCCGGGCTTCGAAGGCCATATCACGCTGGAGCTGTCCAATGTGTCGACGTTGCCGGTGAAGCTGTGGCCGGGCATGAAGATCGGCCAGATGTGCTTCTTCCAGCTGAGCTCGCCCGCCGAGCATCCGTACGGTTCCGCCGGCACCGGCTCGCACTACCAGGGCCAGCGTGGCCCGACCCCGAGCCGCTCCTACGTGAACTTCTACAAGGCCGATATCACCGACTGATTTGACCGCTACCCCGCGCGGGATTTACAGAATCCCCGGCGCGATGTCATGCACGGCGAGCCATCCGCGTAGGTCGCTGAACTCGTCGAGGCTGACGGAGTGGTCGAGCCCACGGTAGCTTTTCGCGGTGAGGAACGTGTGCTCGTCCAGCCAGGCGCTCATGGCGAAAAGCTCCGGCTTGGCGATCACCGTATCGCTGTTGCCGTAACCGAAGAACGTGGGAATATTGAGCGGCGCGATACGGTCGTCGGCAGGCGCGGTGCCGCGGACGAGCCCAGGCGCAAGGAATCCGGACAATGAAATCGACGCACGGTAGCGTTCCGGATGCATGCGCAGCAGATGGATCGCCAGCAAGCCACCTTGGGAAAAGCCGATCGGCACGACGGTACGGTCTTCGGGAACGTTCTGCGACACCCAATCGTCGATAGCCATGGATGCGGCGAACGCGTCGCGGTCGAGGTCTTCGCCGGACGGCACGCAATCATGGAACCAGGAGTACGCGCCTGGAGTGAACGTGCCGGCCGCCTGCAGCGTCAGCGGCGCGCGCAGTGAAGCGTAATCGTTGTATGGTGCGATGTATCGCATCATATCGGCAAGGTCAGCCTCATTCGATCCCCAGCCATGCAGGCACAGGAACAGCGGCCGTTTCGGTGCCGCGTTGCCGCCGCCGCGCGAATACTGGACGTGCGTCACCTGCAGCGGTTCGCCGAAACGGCCCGGCACCACATCCGATTCGCGTCCGATCAGCTCCGTTTTGTTGCTGTTGTCTGCGGTTTGCGGAATTTCATGTTCGATTGCGTCGCTCATACCTTCCCAATATAGCGTGCGTCGATAGCGTGAGAAGGTGGTCGTGAAAAAAGAAGACCCCGGTGGGATCGGCCACCGGGGAGAGAAAGGAGAGAGAAGAAGAAAGGGTTCAATTGTCGGGAACTTCAAGGTTCCTGGTCGGCTTGTTTCTGCTGACAATTCATATATAAACACCTGATGCTGAGCACATGTCTGGTGTTTTCTGAAAACTTCCTGAGAATCCGGCGGCATATGTCCAGGCGGATCAGAATTCTGATGAGCCGTCTTTATCTTCTGCGTCAGAAACTCATGCAGGATCACGAGTAATTAGTGACTTGAACAGCCGTGACAGGAGCGTTCATATTGGCCTTGGTGTGAGGTCCGAACTTAGTGCCCCATCCAACAACGTCATAGCCATGTCTGTACCAAGCTTTTGCCGTATGAGAACCAGTCTCCCAAGAGATGCGGTAGGGCCAATTCCCGGTCTTCGTTCCGGTCCCGCTAAATCCGAAGTCCGCATAAGGAACACGACTGTGGACAAGGCATGAGTCACGGCCATTGCAAATATTGTTGACCGCAATCCTAGGCTTCGTTGTACCTTCGCTCACGGCGGTGATTTTCCCTGTTTCAGCATCGATGTCAACAGTTTTCTCTGCATCGGATTGGAGGAAGTCGTACAGATCTTCCGCGGTCATAACGCCGCGTGATTGTATGTGCACGTCGATGACGGACATATCCAATGATGCGATGTCTTGCTGATCATCGTTTGTAGACGCATGGGCGGTGACAGGCAGAGCCGCCATAAGAGCTAGACCAATGAAAAGAGCAGATATTCTCTTGACTATTTTCATTCAATTCCCTTTCTTTACAATGACGATGAAGCATGACTAAACAATAGGCTGTCAGGGGGTATTTGTCAATCATCTTTTCGAAAGGAATATTCGTGTCTAAATGAAACAGACAATTCTCATCTTTGCAGAGTTATCCACATTGTTTTCACTTCGGCTTATTTCCGACCGGACGAAGTGAAAAACCTCATCTTTATTCCAAGTTACCTACTTTGTCTCAAATATTCATGCGTTATCATATGCAAAAGTTTTAAAGGCGCTCTTGGATTCTGTTCCGATGATTTTCGGATGCGGACGCGTGATCCCTGCTCTTCCGTTCCTTGAGGTATTTTTCCTCGGTAGGAGGGATGCATGGGGATCGGCCGTTCGCGCTGGTAATACAGGTATATGCCGTGGCCGCTAAGCACGATGAACGTGCGAGGGAAACGTGTATCCTGAGCGCGCAACCCGGGTCAGATCTGCGCGTCCGCATCCACGCTCATCACATACACGTTGCGTCGCAGCTGCTTGCTTTGCGCACGCGTGATGTCGCCGGCCTCATACATGTCCTGGATCACGCCCAGCTCGATGCCGTAGCTTTCGCGCTTGACTTCCTCGGCCTGTTCCTGCGCTTCGGCGCTGATGCCCATATTCGGCCGCGCCCGCAACGCGGATTCGCTGCGTCGGTAATCGAGCAGCAGGCCGGAGCAGTGCTCGGTGTTGTACGTGTCGCCGCCCATCTCCTCATACAGTCGGTCGATCACATGTTCGATCGCATCCACTTGGACCACGCGCGTATGCGCGAACAGCTCATCGTCGCTGAACAGCGGGGTCGTGCGCCGGATACGGCTGTTCACGCGTTTCGCCAACGTGCCCATGCGCCGCTGCAGCGCCTTGTACCGGCCTTTGACACGCCAGATCATACGGCCTGAATTGTGTGCGGTTTCGATGTGGCGCAGCGAGCTCATGATCTGGTCGAGCAGGCGCTCGCAGGCCTCGGCCTCCAGATCGTTCGCGGCGCGGTTCTCGGCGGGATTCGCCTTGATTGCCGCGCGCACGCCCGCCAGACGGTTCTTGACGTACTCCTTTTCCCAGTTGAGCGCGTCGATCTGCAGCTGCATATACCCCTGCGGATCGATTTCGCCGGTGCGCTGTTTCAACCGCGTGATGCGTTTCGTATAGGAATCGATGACCATAAGCACCGCCCGACGGTTGTCCGGCGTGACACGGCCCGACAGCTCTTCGACCGTCCGCCGCAGCACTTCGATGGTGATCTCCGTCATTTCCGTCGACGTGTCCTTGTCGCGATTCGGCGCGAGCAGCGGCAGCAGGAAATTCGCCAGCAGCAGCGTCACCACGATCACGCCGGCGGCTATAAAGATCAGTTCGTCGCGCATCGGGAAGTTCGCGCCGGCCGCCAGCGTGTAGGGGATCGTGAACATCAACGACAGCGTGATGGTGCCCTTCGGTCCGCCGAATGTCATGATCGCGGCGGAACGCCAGCGCTGCGCCGTCATTTTGCGCCGCTTGCCGGTGGTGGTGTCGCGCGCGAGCCGGAGCATCAGCGAGATCCACAGGAAGCGCATGACGATCACCACTGCGGAAACCACAAGAATCGCAGTAAGCAGCAGCCAATTGCTGACGTGCGGATCGTCCCAGCTGGTGGTCATCGCGCTTGGCAGCAGCATGCCGAGCAGAATGAACACGGTGCCGTTCAGCGAGAACGACAGCACCCCCCATACGCTGGATGAGACGATGTTCGTACGTGCCACATTCGGGCCGATGCCGGTGCGGTCGAAGCGGATAAGCAGGCCGGCGGCCACCACCGAAAGAATGCCGGAAACGTGCACCGCCTCCGCGCCCAAATACAGGATGAACGGCAGGAATAGCTCCATGAGAATGCGTGTGGTCATCGTTTCCCAGCCGAGGGAACGCATCGTTTCGAACACCACGTCGGCCACCATGCCCACGACGATGCCGAAGAAAGCGCCACCGAAGAAGGACACCACGAATTGCATGGTCGATTCGCCCACTTCGAATACACCGCTGACGGCCGCCGCGATGGCGAACTGGAAACCGACGATGCCGGACGCGTCGTTGAACAGCGATTCGCCTTTCAGCACGCTCGTCTGCCGTTGCGTCAGCGCCGCTTCCCTGCCGAGCGACGACACCGCGACCGCATCCGTCGGCCCAAGCGCGGCGCCGAGCGCCAAAGCCGCGGCGAGCGGAATCGCCGGCCATACGGCATGCAACGCGAAACCGACCGCCGCCATCGTCGCGATCGCCAAACCGATCGCCAATGACAATGACAGTTTCACCGATTTGATCAGTTCCGATTTATCGATTTCGTGCGCTTCCAAATACAGCAGCGGCGCGATGAACAGTACCATGAACAGTTCAGGGCTGAGCGTCACGTCCGGAAAGAACGGCAGCTGTGATGCCAGCGCGCCCAACGCGATCTGCACGAGCGGCGTGGAGACCTTGGGTATGAAACGACTTAAGAAGGAGGATAATACGACGGCAGCGATGATGCATAGAATCAACTCGAATACCGCCAACGTGCCTCCTTTGCGCGTATTTCCAACCTTTTCCAGCCTACCAAGAGGCGGTTATGAGCGTGTTTCGCCATGGGCTGACGTTCGTGCCGCTTCGGTTGGGCGCGCAGGTCGGGTATGCAGGTCGGACGTGCGGACCAGTCGTGCGGAGCGGTCGTATGGCCGCCGCTACACTGTGGCGTATGCGATGGGACGATGATATGGAACCGGCGATCGCGCTGGCCCGCCGCGGATGGCGAGGTGCCGGTCGGTGCCGTCGTGCTTGCCGCTGACGGCCGAGTGATTGGCCGCGGGCGGAACCTGCGTGAGACGTATGCCGATCCGCTTGCCCACGCTGAAGTCAAGGCGATGGCTGAAGCGGCCGCCTCGCTTGACACTTGGAATCTCGCTGATTGCACGCTTGTCGTTACGTTGGAGCCGTGCCCTATGTGCGCCGGTGCCTGCCTGCAGACGCATATCGGACGTATTGTGTTCGGTGCGTGGGATGCCAAGTTGGGTGCATGCGGTTCGGTATGGGATATTCCCCGCGATCCGCACGTCGGACTTGTACCGGAAGTGATTGGCGGTGTGCGCGAAGCAGAATGCGGGCGATTGATGACCGATTTCTTCGCGCGCCGACGCTAATTACTTTCCGAAAGAAACAAACACGCAGGGCGACGAGAAGAAAAGCGGTATGCAGTATCATCAAAGCGTCATACCAACCAAGAATCGCAAGAAAAGGATGCTGCAATGACGCTCATTCAGACTTTCCACGGCACCGCTTCCAACGGCACACCCCTTACCGCCGTGTATGCCGAGCAGCCGGCTGCCGCCGCCGCTTTTGCTCTGGTGTTCCCCGGCAGCGATTTGCCGAGATTCGTGCATTGGGGTCGCCCGCTCACCGCACCGGAAACCGTGATCAACACGTTCGACGCGCTCGCTCCGCAGCGTGTTTCCGGAGCCCTCGACTACACCGCATGGCCGAGCGTGCTGCCGACACAGTCCGAAGCGTGGTCCGGCTCTGACCGTTTCGACGTGCGCCGTGACGGCGTGGAACTGTTCTGCAAGTTCCAGGTCACCGACATCAAAGCCGAAACCGTGGCCGCCGGCAAAACCTACACCATGGCCGAAAAAGACGGCTACCCCAGCTGGAGCGTGGCCTCCGAGCCCAAGCAGACGCCTACCGTCACCGTCACTGCCGAGGACGTGGAACAATGCGTGAAACTTACGTGGACCTGTGAGCTCGATGAAACCGGCCTCATCCGCCAGCATGCGGAGGTGACGAACACCGGCGAGGGACGACTCGAGATCGGCAAGATCGAACTTGCATTCAGCGTGCCCGCCGACGCCAACGAGATCCTCACCACCACCGGTCACCATCTGCGTGAGCGTTCCCCACAGCGCCAGGACTTCACCATAGGGCGCTTCGCCAAATCCTCCATGATCGGCCGCCCCGACTTCGACGCCACCCTGCTGCTCAGCATTGGCGAACACGGCTTCGGTTTCACCCACGGCAACGTCTACTCCGCGCACGTGGCATGGAGCGGCAACAGCGTGCTGTCCGCGGAACGACTGCCCTACACCACTGGCGTGATCGGTGGCGGCGAAGTGCTCTTCGGCGGCGAAGTCGGTCTGGAACACGGTGAAAGCTACACCACGCCATGGCTCGTCGGCTCTTACGGCGAGGGGCTCAACGAAGTCGCCTCACGCTTCCACGGTTACATCCGCCGCGTGCACCGCGACTGGCTCGTGGACCATGGCATCGCGCCCAAACCGCGTCCGGTCATCCTCAACACATGGGAAGCCGTCTACTTCAACCACGATTACGGCACCCTGACCGCGCTCGCAGACAAGGCCGTGGAAAGCGGCGTGGAACGCTTCGTCGTGGATGATGGCTGGTTCGGTGCCCGCCGAGACGACACCGCCGGTCTGGGCGATTGGCAGATCTCACAGGACGTTTGGCCCGATGGGGACAAGTCCCTCAAGGCGCTCGCCGACTACGTGCACGGCAAAGGCATGGAGTTCGGCCTGTGGTTCGAACCGGAAATGGTCAACCCGGACTCCGATATGTTCCGCGCCCACCCGGACTGGGTGCTGAAGCCCACCGCCAACCGTCTGCCGATGCAGGGGCGCACTCAGCAGGTCGTCGATCTCACCAATCCTGACGCGTACGCGTACATCTACGGCGCCATGGACAAGCTCGTCGGCGAACTCGGCATCGACTACATCAAATGGGATCACAACAAATACGTCACCGAAGCGGTGTCGCCGCGCACCGGACGTCCCGCCGTGCACAACCAGACGCTCGCCGTGTATCGGATCTTCACCGACCTGAAAGCGGCCCATCCCGGTCTGGAAATCGAAAGCTGCTCGTCCGGCGGCGGCCGCGTCGACCTCGGTATCCTCGAAGTCGCCGATCGTATCTGGGGTTCCGACTGCGTCGACCCGGTGGAACGCGCCGACATCCAGCGCTACACGTCGCTGCTCGTGCCGCCGGAGATGATCGGAGAGCACGTGGGCGCTTCCCCGGCGCATTCCACGCACCGCGCCACCTCCCAGGAGATGCGCATGGCCATGGCCTTCTTCGGCCACATGGGCATCGAATGGAATCTGCTCAAGGAACCGCAGGAGGACATCGACAAGCTCGCCGAATGGACGGCCGAATTCAAAAAGCATCGCGAATGGTTCGCCGTCGACACCGCGGTGCATTCCGACGCCGCCGATCCGGCCGTGCGCGTGGACGGCTGCGTCATGCCGAACAAGGCTGCCGCGATCTACCGCTTCACGCAGCTGACCACGTCGCAGACCTACCCGGCCGCTCCCGTGAAGCTGCCCGGCCTCGATCCGGACGCCGTATACGAGGTATCCCCGCTCGACGTGAGCCTCGACCTGGCCAAGCAGGACATCGGCAACGGCCAGAGCCCGCTCGGCTGGTGGACCGCCGACGGTGTGAAGATGACCGGCCGCGCGCTCGCCACCTACGGCATCCGTCCGCCGGCAATTCATCCGGCGCAAGCCGTCCTGTTCAAGGTGGTGCGCGTCTGAAGTAACTGGTTTACTTTCTGATTCGCTTCCGATTTATTTTTGATTTGCCGGCACTGACCCCCTTCAGCGCCGGCAAATCGTGTAATCAGCCTATGTATCGGCTGTATCGGTCTGCGTAGTCAGCCCACATACTGCCGAATCGCCTGCGCGGCGGCGGCTTTGCCCCACATCGCCCAGTCGTGGTCGGCGATTTCGAAATCGACCGGCGCCGCCTGGCTGTGCCGGTACATATTGATGCCGTTGCGCAGGTCGCCCACGCCGAGTTTCGCGATGAACGACGATTCGCCGGCGATCATGATTTTGTCGGGCATGGCAAGATTGGCGATGGTCGCGATCAGCGTGCCCAACCGGAAGCAGGTGCGGTTCACCAGATTCGTGGCCTGTGTTTTGCTGGCGCGCGCGGCGGCCGCGAATTCGTCGAATGTGGCCGGCCGGCCGATTATCTTCGAATATTCCGTTGCGATCGAATTGTCAGTCAGGCACGTCGCGCATCCCTTATGTCCGGAAATGCAGCGCGGTCCGTCCGGATCGACAAGAATGTGCCCGACCAGTCCGTAGCTTTTATCGGGATTGTTGACAGGCTCGCCGTTCACGGTGAACGAGTAGCCTACGCCGATGCCGATCGTCACCACGGCGAAACTGTTCAATCCGACGCCCGAGCCGAACAGGCATGCGTCCACCGCCAACGAATCGATATCGTTGTAAATGCCGGTCGGCAGGCCGGTCGCCTTGCGAATCATCGCCGAAAATTCCACCGGCTTCGACCAGTGCAGGAACGGTGCGAACGTCGTCACCGAATCGTCCGTGATATGTCCGCCCAATGAGACGCCGACCGCGCACGGTGCGGGCAGGCCCGACATGACCGCCTCGTCGGCGCAATCCATGGTCAGCTGTTTGATGACGTCGACCACCGATTCCGGCGAATCGTCGTCGAGCGGCAGGTCATGGCAGCCGGTCACGATCTGTCCGATCGCGTTCACGGCCACGGCGGTGATATGGGTGGTGTTGATTTTCATACCGACGAACGTGCGTGCGTTGGCCACGATGCGCAATCCGGTCTGCGGGCGGCCGCGGCGTTCCGTATTTTCTTTCTGTCCCGACTTCTGCGCCGCTTTTTGGGAATTTTTCCGTACGAAATCCTTCGGCAGCCTGCCGCCCTGTCCCGGTGCCATCGGCGTCTCCTCGATGACGCCGGCGTAAATCAAATCGCTGGTGATGCGCGATACCGCGCCTTGCGAAAGGCCAAGGATCTGTGCCAGCGTGATGCGCGAAATCGGACCGTACTTCATAATGCAGGCCGCAACCTTATGCGTGTACTCCGAGCCTTCAAACCAGTGTGGAATCGGGGAAATCGCCATATCGGACCGTCCTTACCGCCTATTTTCTTTCCAAGCATAACAAAATAACCGTTTTTTATTTCCGTTCGATGCGGGCGCGCGGTGACTGGGAATAAAAACATACCGATTCTACAATCGAAAAGCAGCGGAGACCGGTAATGAAGCCGGCTTGCCGTGAAAAAGGAAAATAAGAAGGAGTCGAGAATGAAACCTGATTCCAATGCCAACGCAGGCACTTTCAGGCGGATCGCGGGTCGTGTCGTCACGGCTGCATGCGCGGTCGCGTTGACGGTCGGGCTCGCGGGCTGCGGCAACAGCACCGCCGGCACGGTCACCTTGGATTTCTTCCAATTCAAGTCCGAGGCGGCTGACTGGTTCACCGCCAAAGCACGAGAATTCGAGAAGACCCATACCAATATCAAAATCAATGTCAATAATTCGTCGGACGCCACCACCGATCTGCGTACGCGACTGGTGAAGAACCGCGAACCCGACGTCATCACCATCAACGGCGACATCAATTACGGCATGCTCGCCGAAGCGGGCGTCTTCCACGATTTCACCGACGATGAGATCGTCGACGAGCTCAATCCGGGCATGGTGAACATCGCGAAGAGCCTCGTGCAGACCACCGACAAGTCCAAGAAGCGTCTGTACGGTATTCCGTACGCGGGCAACGCAAGCGGCTACATCATCAACGCCGATGTGTGGAAGCAGGCCGGCGAGGATCCGGACAATCCGCCGCAGACGTGGAGCGAATTCATCGCGCTGCTCAAGCGGCTCAAGGCCAAGGGCGTCACGCCGGTTGAGGCGAGCACCGCCGATCCGTGGACGTTGCAGGCGCCGCTTGCATCGCTGAATTCGACGCTGGTGCCGGAATCGGAATACGCGTATCTCAAGGACGGCAGCAAGACCTTCTCCGACTTGTGGACGCCCGTCAGCGGCAAGCTGATTGAAATTTACCAGAACTACACGCAGAAGAATCCGGCCGTCACCTACCAGCAGGCTACGCAGGACATCGCTTCCGGCAAGGCCGCGATTCTGCCGCTCGGCACGTACGCGATTCCGCAGATCCGTCTGATCAACAAGGACGCCAATCTGCGGTTCGCGCAGATGCCGGCCACCGACAACGTCAAGGAACAGCAGCTGACCGCCGGCGACGACGTGATGCTGACGATCGGCGCGCATACGAAGCATTACACCGAGGCTCGCGAATTCGTCGACTTCCTGATGAGCGAGGAGAACGTGCAGGATTACTCCAAGCAGCAGTCTGCGTTCACCCCGTACAAGGATACGTACGTCGGCGATGAAGCGTTGAATGGCGTGCTCGACTTCTACAAGGCCGGCAAGCTGGCTGATTTCTGTGACCACTACGTGCCGGCAAGCATCAACCTCGCCGGTTTCCTGCAGACGTTGGTGCAGTCGGGCAATACTAAACGATTCCTGAACAGCATGCAGTCGGAATACGACAAGATCGAAGCCAGGAACTTTAGGTGAGGGGAGGAACGACAATGACTGGCAATATCTCGGCCAAGGCCGACAAGGCCGCCGCAAAGAAGCCGAAGAAGGTTTCGAAATACTCCAAGCGCAAGGTCGATCCGGCGTTCTACTGGATGACCATTCCCGCGATGATTCTCGTGTGCATCTTCCTGTACCTGCCGTTCCTGCAGGGCGCGATGTACTCGTTCACCAATTCGCAGGGTTACGGCGATTACAAGTTCATCGGCTTCAAGAACTACATCGCGATGTTCCAGGACGCACGCGTCGGCCACGCGTATCTGTTCACGATTTTCATCGCGATTCTGATCACCATCGGCACGAACATCCTCGGCATGTTCCTGGCGGTGCTGCTGAACTCCAAAATCGCCTTCAAGAACGGCTTCCGAGCCATCTTCTTCATTCCGTATACCCTGTCGGTGCTGGTCATCGGCTACGTGTTCAAGTACATCTTCATGACCCCGCTGCCGGCCCTCGGCCAGGCGCTGCACATCGATTGGCTGTCCACGTCCATGATCTCCAATCCGGATCTGGCATGGTTCCCGATCGTGTTCCTGTCCATCTGGCAGGGTGTGGCCTACTCCACGCTGCTGTACTTGGCGGGTCTGCAGACCATCGACAACGAAATCTATGAGGCCGCGTCCATCGACGGCGTGAACGCCTGGCAGAACTTCTGGCAGATCACGTTCCCGCTGATTGGCCCGTTCTTCACCATCAACATGGTGCTGAGCCTCAAGAACTCGCTTGGCGCGTTCGACCAGGTCATGGCATTGACCAAGGGCGGTCCGGATTCCAAGACCGAAACCGTCTCCTACCTGATCTTCCAGAACGGCCTGGGCAACGGCGAATACTCCTACCAGATGGCGAACGCGGTCACGTTCTTCATCGTACTGGCAATCCTCGCATTCGTGCAGCTGAAGTTCTTCAGCGGCAAGGAAAAGGTCTGAGAGTAAGGGGAAGAAATCATGACTAGCGCAACTGTTGCAACCAAGCCGGCCGCCGCGCAAAGCGGACAATCGCAAGCGAAGCCGGAGAAGATCCGCAAGGACCACAGCATCAACTGGTGGCTGACGGCGGCC
>ENA-OOXT01000610-OOXT01000610.1-human-gut-metagenome-genome-assembly--contig:-NODE-610-length-26372-cov-1.921040_pt1 | contig 26372 bp, 34 predicted proteins | sample MGYA00241590_ERZ501349 | MGnify/ENA primary metagenome ERZ501349 (study PRJEB25962, sample SAMEA2042838) | human gut metagenome | biome: human gut; feature: human-associated habitat; material: faeces...
TCGCAAGCAATGGGGGTAGCCTCGCGATAACTTCGAGGACGTGAAATTCGTGTGTCGTTAAAATCGGGTTGAGATAAGGAATAAATCAAATCATTAATATCAGAATATAAATTGGAGGTGTTAGATTTTGGATGAAATAAAAGGTAAATCGACTCAAATTTGGCTAACTTTTTTTAACGCATATTTGTATAAGCAAGGTCTAATAACTGAAATGGAAAGGAATAAAATGGTAAATAAAATAGCAAATACGCAAGCTTCATTCATTAAGGTTGACAACATCAGTAACAAAATTGAAAAAATGTCGAGTTTAGTCTAATTTCTTGGTTTACAAACTTTATGTATCATGATATAATAATGATATAATTGTTAATTAGGAGGAAAAAATGGATATACATGAAACTAGACAAAAATTAAAATTAAAAAATATATTTGATATTAATTTGCGAGTTACATTTTATGCAAGGGTATCAAGTGAAAAAGATGAACAACTAAATTCATTGGATAACCAAATATCTTATTATAAAAACTTAATCAAAAAAAATAAAAACTGGCAATATGTAGATGGATATATTGATGAAGGAATATCTGGAATATCGGTGAAAAAAAGAGAAAATTTTCACAATATGATAAAAGATGCAAAAGCAGGAAAATTCGACCTTATATTAACGAAAGAAATTACTCGTTTTGCGAGAAACACATTAGACAGCATAAAATACACCAGAGACTTACTGAGTTATGGGGTTGGAGTATTTTTTCAAAACGACAACATAAATACACTAGATGAAGACAGTGAATTACGTCTGACTATTATGTCAGGAATTGCCCAAGACGAGTTAAGAAAACTGTCTTCTCGTATAAAATTTGGTCACCAACAAGCTATAAAAAATAATGTTGTGCTTGGGAATAGCCGAATTTTTGGCTATGTAAAAGACGGAAAAAGGTTGGTTATCGATGAGACTGAAGCGGAAATGGTGAAAGAACTTTTTACGTTATACGCAACTGATAATTACAGCATGAAACAAATCGAAAATATTTTTTGGGAAAAAGGTTATCGTAATTTAAATGGCAATAAAATTGTTCACAGCACTATGTCAAATATGATATCGAACCCTAAATACAAAGGATATTACTGTGGTAATAAGGTAAAAATCGTCGATATGTTTACTAAGAAACAAAAATTTTTACCGCCAGAAGAATGGGTTATGTTTAAGGATGAAACTGGTGAAATTGTCCCTGCGATAGTTGATGAAGACCTATGGGAACGAGCAAATAAAGTTTTACAAAAAAGAAGTAACGATGTAAAAAATCGCAAAGGCATTTGTAACCACGACAATTTGCTAACAGGAAAACTTTTTTGCACTCATTGCGGAAAGCCATATTATCGCCGTGACTCTAAAGACAGAAATGGCAATAAAAATAGCATTTGGGTTTGCAGTGGAAAAGTAAAAAACGGCAAAGATTCTTGTCCATCTTTTTCTATCTATGAATCTGAAATAAAGCCTATCCTTTTTCAAGTTTTTAAGGACACTTCAGCTGATGTAGATAGCCTTATCGAGCAGTACATAGAAATGTATAAATCTCTTGATGAAGATAATTGTATATCAAAAAGTATAAAATCAATAAGAAACAAAGTTGACCTTGCGAATAGAAAAAAGAGCAAACTTTTAGAATACAATATTAGTGGAAAGTTATCTGATAATGATTTTATTAACATGAATAATCAAATATCTAAAGACATTACAAAATTTGAAGAGGAGATTGCTGCTCTAGAGGAGCAAAAAAATTCTAAAGACAAGCTTAAAGAGCACATAGAAAAAATGAAAAAGTTGCTGAAGCAAGCTGAAGCTGAGGCACAAGAAAAAATAATCGACAAAGAGTTTATAAAAAAATATATTGATAAAATATATGTATCACCAGAGAATGGCCATCTTAAGCTTAGTATAAAGATTTTTACGGGAGAGGTTACTGAAAAGTATCTTGAAGATTTTAAAAGTCGTACGGGACACACTTTTAAAACAAATTGCCGGACTTTCGCAAAAAATTTCCAAGTATCAAATTAAAATTTAGAACCGGTGTGGAATCTTTTAACCCGAAAATCAGACAATTTTTGAATAAAGGTATTCCTCAAGCCGTAACAGCCTACGATATCGCGAAAGATTTTGATGGAGTCTGCTTGCTAATTGGATTTGTCGGGCAAACTCGCGATGACATAATAAAAGACATAAATATGGCCCGTAAATATTTTGAGTACACAAGCGTAAACGTTTTTGTAGAAAATTCTACCGACATAAAAAGAGACGAAAACCTTATAGCATGGTTTAATGAGAATTTGTATCCTAAAATAAAAAATGAGCCATCAATGGAGATTTTGTTAAACAATACAGACCTAGGTGTTGGATAAATTTGTATGATAAAAAGAACCCTACAAAATGTGTAGGGCTGTTTTTATTTGAATGCGATATAAAAGTATTGAGAACCACTCGCATTTAAATTTTTAAATCTGCCATTACTTGCGCTTGTACTTTGAGAAACCGTTAAAGTGTCTAAAAACAAAGAAGCGCCAATCGTTCCGCCGCCACCGTTAGCGGCAACAACAGCGGCATTGACTTTTGTATATCCATTTGATGAATCGTATTCTGTAAAAGGAGCATTTCTTAAAAACACAAACACAATTCGTGGATAAAAATCGAATGTAATATCTTGGCTGGAAGAGCCATTCCCGGCGAAAACACCGATTTTAAATGGATTTTTTAACAAAGTTCGGTCGTCGCTAGAAAAATGCAGGTCGAAATCGTTTAAGTGATTAGTTATCGCTGTATCGATTATTATATTATCCTCTACAAAATCGGCGCGCTGGGGTTTATCTGTACCAAGCCAACTGTTTAAACCTAAATTTGCAGTTTTATTTTCTGTTGGCATATTTTTCCTCCTATATTTCATTAAAGTTGTCAATTTCGTTCCAGGTTAAGTTTTTATTATCAATTGTTTCGAAAGTATTATTTTTGCTGTCAATATCATCCCACTGAAGACTTCTGAAATCAAAAATACATTCAAGATGTGCGGGTAAAAACTCTTCTATTATGCTTTTTATGGAGTTTTTATCTGCTGATGTATCATCTAGTTTTAAACAATTTATATAAATTGTATTTTGTGAAGGGAATTTTGTTATGTAACCGTGCACACCAACGTTTTCCATTATTTTTATTATGCATTCTTCATTAAAATCATCAGGATTGATTGAATACCTACACAAGAGCATATTCCTTCTGGATTCGGTTGGCTTTTCGCTTTGTTCCACGCCAAATGTCAATTCTCTCATACTTAAACCATAAGTTGTTGCGGTAGCGATGAATCGTTCTTTTTCCATTTCAGAAAGCATAGATTCAATTGAATCTAAAGCGACAGAGTAAGCAGATAATTCAGCGCTAATTAAACTGTTATCATTAAGATTGTAAAATCCCAGCGGGCGAAGTTTTTGTTTTAAAGAGTTGAGTGAAGTCATTATAAAATTTTCACCTCTTTGAAATCTGTACAGAGCCTTTTACTGCAAGTTGTTTTTCTGTTATGTATCTATCAGTGGTAACGCTCGATAAAATATAATAATTTTCAACTCCAGGTACGCTATAAATTACGCTACCAAGTGCTGCGATAAGAAACGGTTCGCCTATTTTAAGTGAATTAAAATATTCTGTTATTTTAGTATTGCATTGTGCTTTTATCTCGTCAAAACTGTATCCTGTTTTTACAGTTACGTCCACTGCGACAGAAATTTCTACAGTTGTTGCTTTATTCACTTTTACGTCAACATTTAACTCTCTTATTGCACTAATCTCATTTTGAATCTCAGACACAAGGTTGTCACTCGGAACGCCACCTTTTGCAGCAACGTAAATATCAACAGTTCCAACACCGCGCTCTTTTGCCACTACACTTGCAGAGTATATTCCATCGTATTTTAAAACGTGAGCTTTATAAAATGCGCTATTTGTTCCGTTTGAAATATTTTTATAGCTGTCGATAAGTCTTTCTCGCAATTCTTCATCACTTTCAGCGTCAATGCCGCCAACGAAAGCGACCTCGTTTGTTACAGAAGTTATTCCAGCTGGAGGAGTTATCATAATTTTAATAGATCCGATACCGACATTTTGCGAAGCACCGCCGATTTCTGACTGTGCGGCCACTGCAACCGATAGTTCTCCGGCGCGAAGAACAGTATCTTCGATAGTTTTAACTCTTATAGAATTTATTCCATTTGTTGCACAGATTGTGCCTGTTGGAATTTCTAAATCATAATCAAGAGCAACCTCTCGCATAAATTTTATCGTACCACTGGAATTAACTGCTGATTTTCTATAAATTCCGCGTTCAAGAGCTAGATAATCGAGTTGCTCACCGACGGCAGTTTGAGCAAACATTTGGTTTTTTAACCAGTTTACGTTGTTTTGTAATGAAAATATTTCGCCAGCCAGAACTTTCATTCTAATTCCAATGTCAGAGTCGTCATTTACATTGGAACCGCTTAATTCTGTAAATTTATTTTTCATTCTTTCCAAAATTTCTTCATAACTTTCCATTATATTGTTATCACCACATCTTTCTCTTCGTTGTTTATCGACAAAACTACAGTTAATTCCAAGTTTTCACCGTCGTTTGTCCAAGTTGTGAAAACGTCATCAACGATAACTTCACTAATGTCGACTAAAGCTTCTCTAACCAAGGACAGCGCACGTTCTTTTAAGTTTCCATCAGTTGACTTTAATGTGTATAATCTGCTTCCGAGTGAAGTGTCATAAATAAAACTGCCTTTTTTAACCGTCAACCGTATCAGAACTCGTTGCAAAAGCTCATCATATCCGGTCAGCTCAACGGGAATGCCTTTTGAATCGCAAATAAAATCTCCATTGCTGATAGCTGTGTCCAAAATATCACCTCTACTCTATTGACGTGCCGTTTATTAAAACCTGACCGTCATTCTTTAAAACAATATTTGCTCCACCACTTGAATACAACATCAGTTCGCCAGGCTCAAGTTCAGCATTTTGTCCGATTACTCCGGTGTAAATAAATCCTTGCTCGGTTGGCGTAACAACAGCTTTAGCGCCTACGGGCGGAACGGAGATTATTCCAAAAGGAGCGGCATTTTTAATTTCTCGATGTTCTTGTTCAGCCTGAACCGTAACGGTATTTCCCTGTGTTGACGTAACTTTGCCTATTTTTGCATTTTTCAGCAATTTGCAGGCGTTGCTTATTTGTTTTGATATCCACATATTCAAGCCTCCAATAATGTAAATACTGTAAATTCGCCGTTTTTGTTTAAAGTATACTCGATCTCGTATACAATCAAATTTGATAAATTACCTAGTATAGAATCACTTATCTGGCATTTTTTCCCAATATTGGAACGAATTGCACCTGGACATTTAATTACAATTTCATTAAACTTCTTTTTTGAATCTAAAATCATCTGTTTTGCAGTGTCAACAGAGATTTTTTTTGCAGAAGACGTATCTTCGGACATAGTAATAAATTTTCTTCGACGAATTCCATTGCTTATCAACTCACTATCTTTAACTTTACCAGCATAAACAGCCGAGTAAGGTTCACAAACGGTGATTTCCGAAATTAATTTATATCGATTGTACTTTTGGCTTAAATAGCTATAATTTATGCCACTACCGGAGTTAGAAAATAAAATTTTTTTGTTTTCAGTTTGACCTGAAGCGTCAATTGAACCGTCTGCGTTTACTAGCGGAAAAGTGCCCAGACACGAACTGCAAAATTGCTCCAGAACATCCCATTCACTCATGCCCTTATCAACTTCCATAGTCGCATTGAACGTTGAATTATTTCCGCTAATTGATGAAAATCCATAAGGTTTAATGTGCCGTTTAAAAATGATATCTAGCGATGGACGTTTGTAGACTTGAGCGCAAGCTTCGTTATCGATTAAATAAGCGGCTTTGCTTCTAGATTTTATTGTAAAAAAACAACCATTTTCAGCCACTTCAAATTTTTGTTCATCTACAACCCCAGAGAAAAATAACTGATTTTCACTAGTATAAACATCAATAAGTTTATATTCAGGGTGAATTTTTTGGCTAAAAAAAATTGCGAATAAAGTATCTGCAGGAGCCTCTTTAGACTTATTTATCTGTATGCTGTAAGCCGCACCCAAATCGATTTTTTGCCCGGAAACAGTCGTAACTATGTATGTCATTGCAGTTTCACCTTCTCACCGGGAATGAGCTGATTAGGATTTTTAATGTTGGGATTAAGTGATAAGAGTGTTTCAATAGGAATTTCAAATCTCGACGAGATACTCCATAAAGTATCTCCATCTAAAACAGTGTAAGAATCTTCGCGCAAATCCCAATTTGCTAGTTCAGATGAAAGTTCTTCCCAAAATTCAAAATTGTAAGTTAAAATATTTGGCATAGAATTTCCGACCAATTTAAGCTCTTTAAAAACAGCCAAAAATGAATCCATTCCCGGCAAAGAAAGAAAACCTCTGCCACCTTGCTTAAATACGAAAAATAACGAATCAAATTGTTCAATGCAATCATTGCCGAAAAACTGCCCGCTTCCAGACACAATTCTTTTTTCTCTGCCGTAATCCTGAATAATGCTTCCCTTAAAAGGTATAAAAACCTCTTTCAAGTCTCTCTTTACAGAAATATTTATCGTTGACGGATTGTGGGGCCAAACATAATTTTTAAATTTCATAACGTTTAAATTCATAACAAAAAAGCTCCAGTCTGAGAGTCAAAATTTCTGTTGTAACGCCGAGCATCAAACTCCATTTTTTCATAAAAATCTTTGATATTACTTAAGTTTTCATTGTAGTTATAATAGATTTCAGTGGTTTTAGGCTGCGTATCTAAAGTTGTGTTTGATGTTATAATTTCCGCATCGTTTTCGACAGAAAGTAAACTCTTATTAAAATTTAAGCTTTGCAAATTGCGTTTATATTGACTGTTTATCGAAACTAATTGCATATATTGTTTTAATATTTCATCAAATATCTGCATCAATATTCACCGCACTTTCTTTTGCATTCGTCAAGATTAAAATTTTCATTAAAAGCATATTCTTCATAGTGAGACGTATCCTCATCGAGAATCATGTGCGCGTAACAATATAAATAATCAAATTCTGTCATGCCCATAACAACAGGGTCATTTGGCAATTTGTTGAATTTTTTAAGAATCTCCCAACGAATTCTTTCGAAGGGAGAATTTAATTTTTTTTTACTTTTTCAATTTCGACGTCATTTAAAACATCGAATCCTAAATAATCTTTGCGAAGTGATGAATATTCTTTAACTACACACAGCATATCTTCGGCAGTCAATGTGTTTATCAACTCTGATGTATTATCAAAAACTGGACAAGAATTGTAATCAGTCAAGCACATTAAACACAAGCAAGCATTTTCGGCCACAGTTTTGGCTTGAGTTCGTTCAAAGCCATCATTGATTAGCTTTAAAACCAAAGTTTGAGCTAGCCTTTCGCAAAGAAGCATATCGTAGACGGAGAGTAAATTTATGTAAGCTTTTTTGTTTTTTAACAGGCTAATTTGCCGCCTAATTTTTCCTTTAAATACCTCAAAAGGTTTGACGTTTTTTCTCATATTTAAACCTCCAACCGTTTAGCAGCAATCAAAGTTACGTTTTCGAGCACAGAACTATTAATCGAAGCAGATTCATTTATACCGGTCCACTCGCAACCGGAGTAAATAATTTTTCTGCCTGGTTTTACAATAACAAGGTTAAAGTTATGCAAATTGTAAAAGTTGACTTTATTATTTTGATTTTCTTCGCAGGCGTAGACCCTTGATAATTCTATGGTGTGCTGTATTTTTCCAGCAACGGTACCAATAGGTTCGCTTTGACCAAAAGCTTCTATGTATTGGCTGTTGCAAGTAGATTTAGCCTTATAGCTTTCGACGACGGCTAATTTTTTCCCATTGACCTCAAGATAGATGTCCTTGCTCGTAGGAAAAGTTATGTTCAGCATAAAGAATCTCCTTTAAACGTTAATATTGGCCGTAATGTGAATTTGATTTACGCCTTGAGCAACGGTGAAATCAATTTCGACGATGCAAACAGTAGGGTCATCACTAGATTGATAAACATTTGGGGTAGCATATGCATCGATGATGTTGGCGTCTAAAAATTCCTGAAGTTTGACAGTTACCTGGCTGCTTATGGCGTTTCTAGTGGTAATATTATTTTTCGCTATGGAAATATTTTTGCTGAGCATTTCTCGAATCGACTTAATGACTTCATCAATGATTAAAATCGTGTTGACTTCTTTAAAGGTCTTGTCAGAAACGCCATCGGTTGTCGTTTTAGAAGTTACTGCACGTATAATTTCCACACGTCCCGCGACTAATTCAAAAGGAATAATTCCATTGTTTATGTATTCATCAACTTCGTCTTCAGTAAGAGTTTTGTTTAGTTTTGAAATACCCTCAAAACTGGTGCCATTAAAGGATTGAGAAGGGTCGGTGTACTGCGAAATTATTGCAGCAACAGCCGCAGTTAAAATACACCCAGAAAGAAGATTTCCATTGACGTTGATTGGGTTTTGTGCTACTAAAAGAATCCTTTCATTATTAAAAGAGCTTGCCCAGTTGGCAAGTTCGGTCAGATTTTCATCCGCAGCAACGATGCCAACTCGTTCTTTTTTGTTTAAAGAAGCGGCAACAACGCTTTGCATAAGTGATTGCTGAATTGTAACGTTTGTGCTGTCACAGATTACTACATTTATGTCGTCGGTTTCTTCCAAAACTTTAAAGGCTGATGTATAATTTTTATCAGAGTTCCCGACAGAAATAGCCAAAATGTTGCTTGAGCCATTCTCGAAAACAGTTTTGCACATAGAGTACATAATGCTACTGTCGCCGAAGATCGTTTGTGCGTCGGACAATTTTTGAATACTGTAAACTTTATTTGCTTCAGCACTAGATTTAGCAACGATTGCGATGCTTTTTCCTCTTTTTTTTGAGTATAATATTCCAGAAGTTTGATAATCAGAGTATACGCCAGGTCTCTGTTTTGCTATAATAGACAAAAAATCACCTCTTAAGCTTTTTTCTCAACATGAATTTCGTTGATGTTAATATCCTCAGTTTCGTAAGCAAGAAAAGCATTTAATTTTATATTACAATCGAGCTCAAATGAAAAAATATCGTTGTTGTAGGTTGTTTTTCCACAAGATATGTTCTCGATGTTTAAATCTTTTTTTTGATACAATAAGTTTTCAAATATTTTAGAAAAAATTGAGTAACATTGCTTTCCACCGATTTCGCGAGGAGAAAAAATTTTCATTTCAATATCAATTTCAGCATTATTGCCGAATTGTTCACCAGCATTACTTAATCCAAGGTAGGAATTAAAAGCGGCTTCTTTTATAAAAATGTTGCCAATGCCCAACGATACGTAAGTATTTTTAATTGGATTAGGAACAGTTTCATTTCTGTCTGCGTCAATAAACCTAACAGAAGATAACTGCGTATTTTTAGAAAGATTAGACTTAATTTTATCTACAATATCTTTATCAATAATTAGTTTATCTCCAAGTACTATACCACTAATACTATTAGCGGGTACACCAACTAATATTAAAGATAGTTCATTTCTTTTCTTACACAAATCATTTTTAACCAAAGGATCAATAATATTTCTTACAATAGGATTATTATCAAACTTAGTATCAAGTAAATCATAATATAGAAGTCCACCAATCTTACTAGTAGGATTAACAATAAAGGCAATCTTCTCATTACAATTATTAAAAGGCATATTGTCATCATCAATATCATTAACATATTCCTTAAGCAAAATATCCCTATCAGTTTTATAGAATAAAGAAGAATAATAAGTACCATAGTTATTAGTAGTACCATTAAATTCAGAAGCTAAAATACCATTATTACTTATAAATTTAATATTATCTAAATTAGCATTAGTACCATAAATTAAAGTTCCTTTTGGAAAATAAACATCATTATTCTTATCCAAATATAATTGATAACTATTACTATCTAATTTCATCTTATTAATAGATTGTAACTTTTTATATTCACTTTTAATAAGTTCCAATTCTTCTTCATTTAATTCCTTATCAAATAACATATTCTTAGGAAAATCATTATAAACGTTCATAACTATCACCACTGTAAATAGTATAACACACTTTATATCATTTTTAAATAATAAATTTAAATAACATAAAGATAACTCCCACTAAAAAGAAAATAAATAAATATTTTTTATTATTATATCTTCTAGCGGTAGGAATAAGTTCACAAAAAGCAATTTGTAACATAATTCCTGCTATTATAGCAAATAATATACCAAGTATTATATCATTAATAATATTTCTCAAAAATATAAAAGCTATCAAAGCCCCAAATGGTTCAGATAATGCTGACACCAAAGTATATATAATAGCCTTATTTTTACTATTAGTAGAATAATATATCGGTACAGATATACTTATACCTTCAGGAATATTATGCATAGCTATAGCAATAGCAAGAGACACACCAAGCAAAGTATCACTACTAGTAGCTACAAAAGTAGCAATACCTTCAGGAATATTATGAAGTATAATAGCAAGCATAGATATTATACCAACCTTATACAAAGATTTATCCTTAGCCCCATCTAGCTTATTAGAAGGTAAATAATAATCAATAAGCATAGAAATAATAACCCCCAAAATAATTCCCAGAAAACACAAAAGCATAGCCTTAATACCAGATAACATATCTCTAAGTAAGGATAAGGATTCAGGTATTAAATCCGTTATAGAAACCGTAATCATAACTCCTGCAGCAAAAGATAAAGATGCTAAAACTATCTTTTTAGGATTACTCTTAGAAATAAAAATAATAATCGTACCAATCATAGTAGAAAAACCAGCAAAAAAAGTTAAAACAAAAGCAAACATCGTATTATTCATCATATCACCTATTAAACTATATGAAAAAAATTACTAGAATATCTAGTAATTAATTTTTTTATTTTTTAAATAAAAATCTTTTTCTTTTAATTTTATTATTATTACCATCATTATGTTTAATAAGCAAATAATCATAATCAATCCTAAATTCCTCACTATTAGTAGGAACCAAAGAATCATAAACAACATAATCCCTATTTTCACTATTAGTAGTATAAGTATTATCCGTAAGCAAATCAATAAAATAAACATTATCACAAGTATATAAAACTATCTTCTCACTATACAAATTATTCCCCTTTTTATTTTTATGAACTACATTTCCTACAAAAAAATTATTTTCCATAATTTACAAGTCCTTTAAAAATATTATTACTAATAAAATTCAAATCAACTTCAAAAGAAATATTATCATATCCAAGTGTATTCTTAATATCCATAATAATATACTTATAATTACAAATAGTTTCATACATACTATAAATAGAAATAATAGTATAAATAAGAGCTATAACATTAACAAAAGTATAATTAAATATTTCACTTATTAATAAAACAGTAGCTAACTTTAAAGAAATTTGTAAAATTTTAACAATCATTTTCATAAAGAAATAATTATAATTATCATAAGCTAATTTAACTTGTTTATCAAAAAAACTTTTATTCATCCTATCATCTCCTTTTTGCTATAATATAATACATCAAAAGTCCTTATTTGTCAAGGCTTTAGCAGTTACCAATATCTCACTTATATACTTTTATTATTAATGTAAATAATAATAATGTAGTCTGTGAAAATTAATTAAAGGAGATGTTATTTTATGTTTTTTAAAAAAATAAAAAACAGTTTCTTTATTCTTCTTCTTTCATTAACTATTATTCCATATTACGTTAAAGCTTATTCGGATTATATAATAGCAGGTGGTGAAAATATCGGTATTGAATTAAATTCCAAAGGTGTCATAATAGTGGGTTCCTATGAAGTAAATAATACAAATCCCGCTAAAGAAGCAGGATTATTAAACGGTGATAAAATTATCAAAATAAATGATAATAACATTACCAATATTGAAGATATGTTAAATGTAATAGAAACATCTAATGACAAAGAAAGCATAAATATAACCTATCAAAGAGGAAACAAAGAATTAACTACGACACTAAATTTAATAAAAAGTGATAATAACGTATATAAGACAGGACTATATGTAAAAGATAGTATCACCGGCGTTGGTACCCTAACCTATATTGATCCAAATACCAAGTTATTTGGTGCTTTAGGTCATGAAATAATAGAAAAAAATACTGGTCAAAAATTAGAAATAAAAGATGGAAAAATATATAGTTCCACTGTAACCGGTGTCACAAGAAGTAGTATTGGTAGTCCTGGAGAAAAAAATGCAAGATACAATAATAAAGAAATATATGGTAATATTAATGAAAATACCACCAGTGGTATTTTTGGTACATATACCAAAGAACTACCAAAGAAAAAACTATATGCTGTAGGTAAAGAAGAAAATATAACTACAGGTAAAGCAACCATATTAACCGTAATAAATGATAATACTATCGAAGCCTTTGATATCAATATTCTCAAATTAAATATCAATAATAATGCCAGTAAAAATATATTATTTGAAGTAACCGATGAAAAACTACTTAAAGCTACAGGAGGTATTATCCAAGGAATGAGTGGTAGTCCTATTATTCAAAACGACTATATAATAGGAGCAGTAACTCACGTAGTAGTAGATGATCCTAAAAAAGGATATGGAATAATAATTACCAAGATGTTAGAAGAAGGAGAAAACTAAAAAAGACCTCATCTGAGGTCTTTTACTATCTCCTAGTACTTCTAATATAATCAATTGGATACTTATATCTTCTAAGTGTTTTAACATTATCAGCATTATTATAATCAAATAAATTATTAATATTATCAATATCATCATCACAATATTTAAAATCACAATATAAAGCTTCTTTATATAACATTTTAAAAAGACAATAAAGAGCTCTATAATTTCTAACTTCTAATTTATCTTTATCAAAGAATAAAGATTTAGCATAAATATCAGTATCAATTACTGTAATATTATTATCCCCTATTATTACATTATCACTATGTAAATCAGGGATAAAGATATGATTATCTGTAAGAACACCAATCGATTTACCAATAGTATTCAAATTATCAAGAGTATACATAGTAGGCATCAAAAGTATAGAATCATTAGAAGGTCTATAATAATTCATAGTATAAGCAGCAAAATTATTATTACCATCAAAAAGAAAATCATTTATCTGGTAAAAATTATCTAGTTTTAAATTATTAATAAAACTTAAATTATTTTTATCAATACCATTATCAATTTCTTTAAATACTTTTATACAACTATCATTTGGTAGCATATATACCCTACTATAAGATCCACCACCAATCCTTTTAAGTAAATGATAATCTATCTTTTCACCAGTTTCATTATAAAATATCATTATAATTTCCCCCTTTTGAATGCCTATATAATATCACAAAAAAAGGAAAAAGTAAAGAAGACTATATTTTTAGTCTTCTTTTGCCCTAATAAAATGTGCCTTATATGTATTATATCCAAGTTCTGCTACAGTCATTTGTCCAACACCACCAGGCACTGGTGTAATATAACTAACTTTATCCTTAACATCATCAAAGAAGACATCACCATGTAATTTACCATCTTCTAATCTATTAATTCCAACATCAACTACTACAGCACCATCTTTAACATCTTCTTTTTTAATAAAATTAGCTTTTCCTATAGCAGCCACTAAAATATCTGCATTCCTTGTATAAAAACTCAAATTTTCAGTTTTAGAATGACATAAAGTAACAGTAGCATCATGATTAATCATAAGAGAAGCAAGAGGTTTACCAACTAAATCACTTCTTCCTACTATAACAACATTCTTACCACTAATATCTATATTATAATATTTAAGTAAATCTATAATTCCCATAGGAGTACAAGGAACTAAAGAATCGACATTATGACTTAGTCTTCCCATATTAATATCAGTTAATCCATCTACATCTTTACTAGGTAATATAGCATTTTGTATCTTCTTGGCATTTAAATGATTAGGAATAGGCATTTGTACTAAAATACCATCTACACTATTATCATTATTCATTTCATCTATTATATTTAAAAGTTCATCTTCTTTAATATTTTCATCTAATTTAATATGATTAAAATTAAATCCTAAACTTTCAGCCATCTTATTCTTTTGCTTTACATATACACTACTAGCGGGATCATCTCCAACTTGAATAACAGTAAGACCAAGCTTAGTATCAAGTTTATCTACTTTTTCTTTTAAATCCTCTAATAATTTAGCCTTTACCACTTTACCATCTAATAATTCCATTTTATCTACCTCTTCCCTTTTTTTCATTATCTTCTATTTGATTAAACATTTGAAGAAATACTTCTTTTTGTTTCTTAGTTCTTAAACTATATAACTTACTACGATAACCATCAATAATAAGTTCTAACTTTTTCAAAGTAAGTTTAATATAAGCATCAGTTAAATACTTCCCATATTCATTTAAAATAGTAATTTTAAGCCTTTCAGCCTCTTTAAGTTTATCTCTAAGTCTACTACCATTATCATCATCTTCATCATCATCTATAGTATTATACTCATTAAGAAGTTTATTAATCTTTATATCTATTTTTTTCTTAAGTAATTTACTAGTAAGCTCAGGTGAAACAAAAACAATCTTATTAACTTCTATATCATTTTTCTTCTTAGCTTTAGGAGACACACTATAACCATTCTTATCATATTCTAAATATACAATTTCCCCTGTTTTATTATCCTTATTAATAAAATAATTACGCATCTTCTCCCCCTAATAAATCCGGTCTATTCTTCTTAGTAAGTTCTATTTGTTTCTCGTGCCTATATTTATTTATATTTTCATGATGACCACTAAGAAGTACATCTGGTACTTTCATACCTCTATATTCCACTGGCTTAGTATAATTAGGATAATCAAGTAAATTATCATTAAAACTTTCACTAGTAAGAGAGTTACTATTAATAACACCTGGAATAAGTCTAATAACACTATCCATAACAACCATTGAAGGAATTTCTCCACCAGTTAAAACAAAATCACCGATAGAAATTTCCATATCTACTATTGTTTTAATTCTCTCATCAAATCCTTCGTAGTGGCCACATAGTATTATTAAATGTTTCTTTTGTGATAAATCATAAGCTACTTTTTCTTTATAAACAATTCCTCCAGGAGTCATCATAATAATAAATGCATCATCATCTTTAAGAGCATCAATAGCTCTAAAGATAGGATCACACATAAGTACCATTCCGCCTCCCCCTCCGAAAGGATAATCATCAACCTGATTATTATTATAAACAGTATAATCCCTAATATTATGAATATTAACTTTAACTTTACCATTATCTATTGCTCTCTTAATAATAGACTCTGTTAAAAAATTATCATACATATTAGGAAATAAAGTTAAAACATCTATTACCATATATCATTACCACCCTACTAAATATTATAATATAATATCAAACAATTGTAAATTCTAAATATCAAATAAACCATCTATATCTTTAATATAAACATTCTTATTATTAATATCTATATTATCAATTAAATTATCATTATAAGGAATTAAATATTCCTTCTTACCTAATATAACAAGCAAACTATACTTATCATATCTTTCTATATCTTTAATCTCACCTACATTTATACCTTTATATATAACCTTACTACCTATAATATCTTCATCTAAATATTTATTACTATCTAACCTAATATCATCTTTATTAACATATACATTTAATCCCTTATACTTAAGCACATCATTAATATTATCATATCCTACTAAAGTAATCATATCAAAATTCTTATGTTTTCGATAAGAATTAATAACTTCTTTATATTTTTTATCTATATATATATTCATATCTTTTACAAAGACTTTATCCTTATAAGGAAATTTAGATAATAATCTAACTTCCCCTTTTATACCATGAGTATTTACAATCTTACCAATTTTAATATAATCCATATTACTTATTATACATCTCATACAAAAGTATCGAAGTAGCTACTCCTGCATTTAAACTTTCTACCATTTCATTCATTTTAATATATAAATACTCATCACATAACTTACTAATATTATCACTCATACCTCTTCCTTCATTTCCTATAATTAAAGCATAACGCCCTGGTATATCAATATCCCTAATATCTACACCACCATCTACTTTAGTACCATATATAGTATAACAATTATCTTTTAAATATTTAATAGTATCTTCTATATCACGAGTAATAATATTAATATGAAATATCATCCCTTGCGTAGACCTAATAACTTTAGAACTATATAAATCAGCACATTTCTTACTTAAAATAATCGTATCTACATCAAACGCCACAGAAGATCTAATAATAGTACCAAGATTACCAGGATCTTGAATATCTTCAAGTATTAATACTCTATTACCTATATTCTCTTCTTTCTTTTTGTAGCAGATTCCCATAACTTTAGGATAACTATCCATACAAGATATCTTTTTCATTACCTTATCATTAACATATAAAATAGGTCCATCAAAAGGTATATTAACACCTTCTAAAAGTATTAATTCTTTAAGTAAATTACTACGCATAGCTTCACGTACCAAATGCTCTCCTTCTATCAAAAAAGTATTAGTACTATCTCTATATTTCTTTTCATTTAATTTACATATATCTTTAATTTTATCATTATTTACTGAAGTTATAATCATAATATTCTCCTTCATATTTATTATAATATAAATTAAAGAAAAAGAAAAGAATATTACTAAAAATATTCTTCATAGTCTTATTATTTGCATATTTAATATCATTATAAATATTTACAAGCAAATTAATAATTTGTTAACATTTTTATATTAGTAATCAGAAATACTTATATTGCTAATTAACTAGTAACTATAATATTACTTAAATCACTATATTTAGTATTAAGCCATTGCTTTTCAGTATTACTCTTTACATATATAGTGGCATTTTTTGATGCGTTATAAAACATTGAATTAGCATCTGTAAGTTTACTACTAAAAGTCACATTTCGCATATCAATAAGAGTAAGTTTATTATCATAAGAAAAAATACCAGACATATTCGTTACATTCGAAGTATCAAAACTACTTATATTCAGATTAGTAAGTGATGTACAATATTGAAACATATTATACATATTTGTAACTTTTGAAGTATTAAAATTACTTAAATCTAACTCTTTAAGTGCATAACATTTAGTGAACATTGCATTCATGGTAGTTACATTTAAAGTATCAAAATTTGATAAATCTATACTTTCTAAAGAGTTACATCCCAAAAACATATGATACATGCTCGTAACTTTTGAAGTATTAAAACTAGATAAATCTATACTTGTTAAAGCATAACAATGTCCAAACATATTTCTCATACTAGTTACATTTGAAGTATCAAACATGCTTAAATCTAAACTAGTAAATGACTCACAGTAATAAAACATCGCACCCATTTCTGTAACGTTTAAAGTGTTAAAATTTTCTATATTTAAATATACAAGTGATGTGCAATGACTGAAAAGATCTTGCATATTTGTTACTTTTGATGTGTTAAAGTTTGATAAATCTAAACTTTTTAATAAAGTACAATTTGAAAACATATATTTCATATCTTTTACATTAGATGTATCAAAATTAGATAAATCTATTTTAATAGCATTAGTTAAATTACTAAAATACATATAACAATTAATAGGAGCATATACCTTTCCACTTTCACTACCAATATATACATTATATAAATTATCACTACTTCCTTTTGTATACCATAGCATTATGCTACCGTCATTACTATTTGATACATCAAAACTTTCTATTGCATTAACAGGAACTATATTATCATTAGTTATAGTAACAGATTCAATAGTATTTCTAACTAAAGTTGTACCAAGAAAGTTAGAAGTGGCACTAACATTACTCTCAGCATTTTTTATCGTATTAACTTTTTTTATTTTCTGAGTAACAAGAGTAACACCTGAAGGTACAATTAAATCACCACCATTTTCATAGCCAAATATTGTACTTAAAGTAACCGTATCATTACTAGTACTATTGTTTATTAATTTTAATTTAACAAACTTATTATCATTACTAGATATAAGTCCAGTTACCGGATCTTTAGAGTCTTCATATACTTTAACTATAATATTACTACTATTATAACCTATTCCATACTTAACTGTACCACTATTAGTATTGTTTATTTTATAATATACTATCTTACTACTTTTACTAGGAACATCTATTGTATTATTGCCATTAGTTAAATTTATTGTGTAAGTATTATTAGCATTAGTCATATTATTAATAGCAAAAGTATTATAAAGTAAGTATATACCCACTAGTAATATGATTATAGGTACTGATATAATTATAATCTTCTTTTTATTCATATCTTCACCACCAAAAAAGACTATGAAAAATTACTAATATTTCTATTAGTTATTTTTCATAGTCTTTATTATTTACATATTTTATTATATTATAAGAATTTACAAGCCCCCCCCTAATTAACAATGTGTTAACGTTTTTAAATAATACATCTTTCATAGTGAGAGCCTCCCTTCTTATCTTACATATAAATAATATCATAAATTTAAATATTTATCAATAATTATTCTTCTAAAGAAATAATTTTATTAATATCACTATAAGTAATATTAACAATAGCTTTAGTAATATTATTATCATTAATTCTTAATAAATTAGTATAATCAATCTCTATAGTATTATTAATGTTATATAATTTAATAGTAATATAATCTGAACTACTACTATTAAGAATAATATCACTAATTTTAACTTTATATATACCATTATCATTATTAGAAATTTTAATATATTCTTTAATATTATTAATATCCATATAATCATAGTTGATAACATCATATATATCATTCTTATTAGATAAAATATATCCATTATCTTGATCTAATTTATAATATTTATCATTCTTTTTATAAAAATATTCATCTGTATTACTATCTTTCTTTTCAATAGTAGAATTATATCCAAGTACTTTACCAATATATTCATAATTATTATCATTAATATTTATCTTAATATCATAACTATAATTATCATTTATTTGTGATATAAACAAATTATCAGAAGTATTTATATTATTATTAGAAATATTATTACCTACTCTAACAAAAATAATTACACCAATAAAAAATATAGCATATAAAATAAGTTCTATTTTAGCTCTTTCTCTTTTATCATTCCACTTTTCTTTTAAGTTAAATTTTTTATTATCTATATTTTTATTTTCTTTCATTTAAATTCAACTCCTATATAATCTTCTTTTTTAATACCATTAATAAATTCATGTACCATACATCTCTTTTTACCTTCTAATTTAATATCAGTAAGCTTAATTATATAATCCTTAGTATTAACATATATACCATCATTCCTAATATCCTCAATTACTCCAGGTAAATTTTTAGACTTAATATCGCTAATAGTGGAAGAATATACTTTCATTCTTTTGTTATTAATAATTGCATAAGCACCAGGAACACTAGATAAACCTCGTATCTTATTATATACATTCATTGAAGTATCATCAAAATTAATTTTTTCTTCTTCCTTAGTAATATTATAACCAAAAGTAACTTCATTCTCATTTTGATGAATTCTATTATTAGTACCATTAATAATACTAGGGATTGTCTCAATAAGTAAATCTCTTCCTATTATAGCTAGTTTTTCATATGCTATATCAAGATTCATATCAATAGTTAAAGGAATAGCTCTTTGACTAATGATATCCCCAGCATCCATTCTTTTATCCATATACATAATAGTAACTCCTATTTCTTTATCGCCATTAATAATAGCATGATGTATAGGAGCACCTCCTCTTAATTTTGGTAATAATGATCCATGTACATTTATAGCACCATATTTAGGATAATTTAATACAATATCAGGAATAATCTGTCCATATGCAGCAGTAATAATAATATCTGGATTCATATCTAATATCTTTTGATATTCATCCCTAATCTTTAAAGGTTGAAATACCTGGATATTATTTTCTATAGCAAGCTTTTTACATGGAGAATATATAATATTACCCTTTCTATCTTTCTCTCTATCTGGCTGGCAAACAACCATTATAACATTATATTTCTTAATCAATTCATCTAATATAATAGAAGCAAATATTGGAGTACCCATAAATATAACTTTAATATCTTTCATTTATAGTATCATCCCTTTCTCTCTTACTATCTATATTTTAACAAAATATTAAAGTAAAGTCCATATTTAAAATCATTAAAACTTGTATTTTTTTAAAATATATTATATAATGTATATGGAAAGAAAAATTTACTCATAATAAAAATGGGTAACACCTATATTCAAAAGGTGTTCTCTCCATAGTTTTTTGTATGGAGCACCCCCTGAGGGTGCTCATTTTTTATTTCTTACGACTACTACTGACTATATAGACAATAGTAATTAGAGTAATCCAAGCAAAAGCTAAGACTAACTCCATCTAATAATAACCTCCCCCCTGAAGGTAAGAAATTATTCTTAGACATAAAATCACTCCTTCCTTAATTAATTTAAAAAAGGAGAGAACACCCATATAAGTATTACCACCTAAACATTATATATAAATTAAATATTCAAGTCAATATCAAATTAATTATTCTTATAATTAATTTATAAGCATTTCTATAAAAATATAATAGAAAACATATGTATTATATCAAGACAAAAGTTAAAAGAGAAACTCTAATTATAGAATTTCTCTTTTACTAATTTATATATATCTTCATGAATATCCTCTGGTAATCTCATTTCATTATTTGAAGAACATTCAATAAAACTCCAATTGTATTTCTTAGCAATATCAATAGAAGTATCAGAAGCTCTTTTTAAATATTCATAGTCACTCTCATGAATATCATTTTTAACTCCCTCGTTATTAGTCCTTTTATTTTTTAAACTTCTGGCAAGCTCAAAAGGAACATGTAAAAATATTACTAAATCAGGTTCAGGAATACCAATTTTATTATATTCATAATCATAAACATAATTAATAAAATCTTCCTTTTCCTTAGGATTGTCAATAACAGAAGATTGATATATTAAAGAAGAAGTAGTATATCTATCAAGTACTATAATATTACCTTTATCATACTCTTGTTTCAAACCAGTTATCCAAGTAATAGCTCTATCTTGAGCATATAAACTATTAACAAAATAAGGAGATAAACTAGATATTTTGCCATAATTACCTTTTAAATATTCCTCTACTGGTCTACCTTGATATGTTCCATAACTAGGAAAATGATGTGTAGTAACAACTGTTTCTTTATCCTTTAAAAGTCTATCTACTAATAATTTATATTGCAAGCTTTTACCAACTCCATCACAAGAGCCCTCAATTACAATAAGCTTTCCCATTATTTAACCTTCTTTCTAACATATTTGTTTCTAACATAAGGAATATCATTATCCATAAAATTACCAATTTCTTCCTTATCAAATTCATTTGGATCAAAGTAAGGAAAATAAGTATCTGCGATATACTCACCTGCTACTTCTGTTAAATACATTTCATCTACATAAGGAATAAAAAGTTCATATACCATAGCCCCACCAACTACCATAAAATCTTCATCAGTATTATAAATATATTCAAGAAGATTATCAAATTTGTCAAAGCATAAAACATCACAAACACTATCAATATCATGAGAAGTAAGTATAATAGGTTTTCTACCAATAAAAGCCTTCGGAGGCATTGACTCAAATGTCTTTCTTCCCATAATAATATTCTTACCCATTGTCATTCTTTTATAGAAGGATAAATCCTCCGGTATCTTCCAAAGTAAATGATTATCAATACCAAGTTCATTATTATATCCTATTGCGGCAATTAAACTTAAACTCTTCATATTATTCCCCCTATTGTGCTATAGGAAAAGTTATTTTTCCCATATGCTTATAACTTTTAACTTTAACATCTTTAAGTTCTTTAGAATTATCAAATTTAAAGAAGTCATCAATATCTTTATTTAATTCAAGTTTTGGATGTGTAGGTTCTAATATCAAATCAATAATTCTATTTTCTGTATCTAATTTCTTATATTCATCACTCTTAATATCTTGAATTAAACTAAGTTTATCTTCTAATCCATTTTTCATTTTAATAAGTTCATCATGTGGTAATAAAGATAATTCATTATATCTATCTTCTCTTCTTATTTGTTCTTTAACGCCTTCTAATTGATTAACATAAATATGTGCATCTTTAATAGAGTAATTAAGTTTTCCAACTTTAAGACCAGTAACTTGAGCTATCATTGCTAAGAAACAAGAATATTGTGTAATATTAAATGGAAGTCCTAAAGGTACATCACAGCTTCTTTGATGAACAAACAAATTAAGCGTTCCATCAGTAACATCCCATTCAGTAGACCATACACATGATGGAAGTACAGCAGTTCTTAAAAATTCATCTTGCCATAAACTTTTAACCATTCTTCTATCAGTAGGATTATTCTTTATAGTGTCAATTAAATTTCTAGCATGTTTATATCTATTAGTAATATATCCATAAGCAGTACCAATAGTATAAGCAAATTCCTTACCATAATATTTAGCACTTTTAATAGTCTTACCTTCTATTCTACTTTTAGCTTTCATAACGTTACCATCGCTATCAAGTTTAGGTTTTAACTCTCCAAAAGGATTATCTACTCCTGTGCTTAGTGGATCCATAACAACAACTTCTTTATCAGGATCATAATTACCACTAGGCTCATATATACGATAAATACCATCATCATCTACCATCCATTCATCCCATATATGTACATTTCTTTCATGTAAATCTCTTACGTCGTTGGAGCCCATTTGCCATATCCAAAGCATCTCGGTAACAGCCTGTCTATAAAACATTTGCTTAGTTTGTAAAATAGGAAACTCACGTTCTACGTCAAAACAAAAATGAAATTCAGGTATTTTCAAAGTATTAATTCCTGTTCTATTTTCAACTTCTACCCCATTATTAATAATTTCTCTAAGTAATCTTAAATATTCTTTATCAAATTCAGTCATAAAAACTTACCTCCTCTATTATCATCTACTTAATGATATCATAGAGAAAAAAATAAAGCAATATAATTTACTTAGTGTTTACAAAAAAATAATACCAATTTCTTAGTATTATTTAATCTTAGATAAACGCATAGATCTAATCTTTTTAATATCATTATCATTAACAATAAATCTATTATCAATAGAGGGTATTCTTCCAATTGCCACAAATAATTGTTCATCGGCCATATCCAAAATAAAGTTAAACCATGCATTAATATCTTCATTAGTATCATGTTTCATATCAAAATATATATTATCCAATCTCTTAACATAAGTCACTTTATTAAGTAAAATACTTTCAGATAAATTAAGTGGACTAAGTTTTAAATTAGTACCATAAAGTTTATTTACCATCTCAGTAAATTTAATATTATGAATAATTCTTGAAGTTCTACCATTGCCATCAGTATAAGGGTGTATCCTAATAAATAGAAGATGCATCAAACTACTAGCTAAAAATGGATTACTATATAAAAGAGAAGTACCATTATGTTTAAAAATCTTAATAAAATTATTCATAAACTTATTAACATCTTTAGCTCTAACACCACGCCAAAAAATATCTTCAGTACCATCATTATTAATTTTGCTAACATTAACTTCTTTTTTTCTATATTCAAAACTAGGTTCCATTTCCCCTTCAGTAATAAAATTATGTAAAAGATGTATTCTTCTATTACTAATAGTTAAAGTATCAAAGAACAAGTCTTTATTTGTTAATTCTTTAACATCAAAATTAACATTCTCAATTCTAGTGCTGGACATAAGTTCACTATATAAAGAATAAATAAAATAATTAACAATATATTCTTCATCATAACAAGATAAAGTATGCATATAATTATCAAATTCCCTATTAGTAGCCTCTAAATGTTCTAACACTGCAGGAGACAATTTAATTTTATTCACATAATCAAATAAAGAGAAATAATTAATATAATCACTATTCATTCCATTAACTATTGGCATGTAGCACCCCATTTCTTGGAAAGTATTATAGCATAAAGAAAAAGAGTAGTCAAATACTCTTATTCTACAGTAACAGATTTAGCTAAATTCCTAGGCTTATCTATATCATAGCCTTTAATTAAAGCAGTATTATATGCAAGAAGTTGCATTGGTATAATAGCGGTAAGAGGAGTTAAAAATTCACTATGATTATCAAGTAATATCTTATGTGTTGAAAAATCATCTTTATCTATATTAGTAATAGCAATAACTTCAGCACCTCTTGAAGATACTTCTTTTAAGTTACTTATCGTCTTATCACTAATAGATTTATCAAGTACAATAGCAATAACACCAAAATTCTCATCTATTAGTGATATACTACCATGTTTAAGTTCTCCTGCAGGAAAAGCCTCACTATGAATATAAGATATCTCTTTTAATTTTAAACTACCTTCTAAAGCCAAGTAATAGTCAATACCTCTTCCTAAATAAAATACATTCTTCTTATCACTTACTAATTTAGCAATTTCTTTATAATTAAAATCATTAATATATTTAGTAATAATATTAGGAAGAAGTTTTAACTCTCTTATTCCTTCTTCTTCCATACTACTATTCTTTATAGCAAGTAATATTAGAATAATAACTTGAGCTAAATAAGCCTTAGTAGTAGCTACCGCTATTTCAATACCAGCAGGTGTATATATTACATACTTGCTTTCTCTAGCAATAGAAGAATCTCGTCTATTAACTATAGATAATGTATCTATATCATGCTCATTTGCTAATTTCATAGCAGCTAATGTATCAGCAGTTTCTCCAGACTGAGATATTAATATTACTAAAGTATCTTTATCAAAGAAATTCTTTTGATATCTATACTCTGATGCGTAGTGGACATTAGTTCTAATATTAGCATATTTCTCTATATAATATTTACCTATATATCCCGCAAAAGCAGCACTACCACAAGCTACAATATCAATACTTTTATATTTCTTTATATTAAATATATCTCCTACTTTATTATCTTTAGTATATAAAGATAATATCCTTTTAACGACTTCACCCTCTTCATTAATTTCTTTTAACATATAGTGATCATAACCATTTTTACTAATTTCTTCACTATCACCATTAAATATTTTTATATCTTTATGTATTTCGTTTAAATCTCTATCATAATATTTAATATTATCTTTAGTAAGAACTACGATATCATAATTATTAAGAATAATATATTTATTAGTAACATGTATAATAGCAGGAATATCACTAGCTAAAATATTTCCTTCATTACTAGTTCCTACTATTAGGGGACTATCTTTTCTTATACCAAAAATAGTATCAGGATAATCATCATTTATAATATTAAAAGCATAACTACCTTTAAGAACATAAGTAGCCTTATTTAATGCTTTAAGCATATCGCCTTCTTCATTATATAGATCATCTATAATTCCAGCGGCTACTTCTGTATCTGTCTCAGTATTAAATACATATCCTTTTTCTATAAGTTCTTCTCTAAGTTCATTATAATTTTCTATAATACCATTATGAACTAGTGTAATTTTACCTTGTCTATGAGGATGAGCATTAATATCCGTAGCACCACCATGCGTAGCCCATCTAGTATGAGAAATACCAATATTAGCCTCATCATCATAATCTAATATTTTATCTAAATTTTTAATAGGTCCTTCTTTTTTTATAATATTAATTTTACCAATATCTTTAGTACTATCAACATACACACAAAATAGAGTTGAAACATTGAGTTTGCAATCACAATATGATTCAAAATTAAAAAGTGCTACATATGATGCACTTAAAGCATACCAATTGAACTCATTTAATAGTGATACATCATATTTTACTAATTCAAAAATTCGTGATATAAAAGCTTCAGTAAATACTTTTTTTAGTTCACTTGCAACAAACTTTTCTACAGTAGGATATACAAAAGAAACTCTTCAAAATTATGTACCTGCAGTAGTATATACTATGTATGATGGATATTATATATATTCACCATATACAAATACATGGGATAAAGAAACTATAGAAAAACACGGAAATGATGAATCATACAGTAATCAACAATCTTTATATGGTTTAAAACCATATGTATATTATAGTTGTAGATATAAAAAAGGAAGTACAGATGTAGTAATAACT
>ENA-OOXT01000648-OOXT01000648.1-human-gut-metagenome-genome-assembly--contig:-NODE-648-length-25449-cov-2.202843_pt1 | contig 25449 bp, 20 predicted proteins | sample MGYA00241590_ERZ501349 | MGnify/ENA primary metagenome ERZ501349 (study PRJEB25962, sample SAMEA2042838) | human gut metagenome | biome: human gut; feature: human-associated habitat; material: faeces...
TTTTTGATAATCAAAAGGTCTTTACGGGTTCTACAAATATTTCGTCAAGCTGCTTAACAGGGTACAACGCAAATATCGCTGTATTGATTAATTCAAAAGAGATTGCGAATTTATATAAAAAAGAATTTGATCAAATGTATTATGGAAAGTTCCATAATATGAAAAATCCCGTTAGTAATAATGAAGATATTTTAGTAGATGAAAAATATGTTTCAGTTTATTTTTCTCCGACAAATAAAATCTCAACAACTCAAATTATCCCTTTGATAAATCAAGCAAAAAAATCTATTTATATTCCTGCATTCTATATAACACATAATGATATTATCGATGCTCTTATAAATGCTCATAAAAGAGGAATTGAAATTAAAATCATAGTTGATGAGACAAGCGTCAAAGGAAAATATGTAAATGTTAATTATATAAAACAAAATGGTATTGATTTAAAAATTGAAAATTGGGCTGGCAAAATGCATATGAAATCTATCATCATAGATGATGATATCCTTGTTATAGGCTCTATGAATTTTACTAAACAAGGGGAAAGAATGAATGATGAAAATTGCATAGTTATTAAAAATTCTCAAATATTAAATAGTGCATATAAAAAAATGTTTTTTAAACTTTGGAATTCAATTAAATAAATCAAAAAGTTTATTTATAACAGTAATTTTAGTTTTTTTATTTTTATAAAACTCTCTGATTTTTTTGATATTTTCAGGTCTTATCATTTCTTCTAAGGACATATCAATATTCCATCCGACTCTTTTGAAATCCCTACTATTAGCATTATTTTTATCATCTTCATATTTCTTAGCTTTAAAAAATAAATCAGGATGATAATCGTATAAATTTAACCAATTATTTTTACTTTGAAACGGGCAAAAATAACAACCTGAACGATTTGACCATTCATAATATTTAGGAATTCCGATGCCTGATTTAGTTAAAATTTCCATAATATCTGAATAATTTAACCCATAATTGACAAATGGGTAAACCTCTTTTATTCTTTGATTATTATATTTATTATATTCAGCACGTCGTAATTCATCAGCTCTAATTCCAATAAAAAGGTGAATTATTGAGTTATTTTTGTTTAATTTGTCAGCAATAAATTTCTTAAAAGGTTTTGTTTTTAATTCTACTGTGCACCACCTTTTTATTGGAGAAGGAAAATAATTATGTAAAAGCATTAGGTGTTCAAAACTTTTTTCAGGTCTTAGCCAGTGGATTTTTTTATTTAGGAAGATTTCAATTTTATTCAAATAATCATAAGTCTCAGGTAATTCGCATTCTGTATCACAAAAAACAAGTTCTAACTTTTCAAAGATTTCAGGCATATTCTCTTTCATAAAAAATGCAAGAGCAGTAGAATCTTTTCCACCAGATAGTGATAAAATATGATATTCTTTTTCCATTAGTTCTCCTTATAATAAGTTACACAAAAGCACAGCAAAGCATCTGCTTCACTGTGCTTACAAATCTTTCAGCTACTCCTTGCAAACACTCAAATCATCTAAGAATTTGGCTTAGCAAGAGGTGTATCACCACTTACATTATTTATGATAATTTTAGAATTTTCGACTTTTTTAATCTTTTTTTAAGGATTTCAAATTTTTTTGTAGAAAACTGTTTAGTAATATTTGCGATGTAGAATTTTAAATTTTTACTTATATTCAAAAAATGGTTAGAATCACAAAAAATAATTTATTAAAATATGTGCCTTTAGATTTTTCTGTAGAAAGTTTTGTAAATCCTTTCAGAATTTATGAGTTTAACGATAAAGAAATAAAACAAGGTTCTGTTGTATATTTAATGGATCGAGAAATTAGGATAATAGACAATTTTGCACTGCAATTTGCTATTCAAAAATCAAATGAATTAAATCAACCGCTTAAAATTATCTGTGCAAGACCGTTTTATGAATACAAGCCAAAGCAAGGTTTTATTGACAATCAAATTAATGAGGTTAAAAAAAATTTTTTAAAATTCGATTTTGATTTTGAGATTTGCGAAGAAAAAGATATTCCTGAACATCTTTCAAAACTTGATATAAGTTTGTTAATTTTTGATTTTAACCCGTTATTAAATCGAGATTATTTAGCAAATAAGGATTTCAAAATTTATGAAATTGACGGGCATAATATTGTTCCTGCAAGGTTTTTATCAGACAAGCAGGAATATAATGCAATGACAATGCGAAGAAAAATTTATTACAAGATTTTTCCGTTTTTGACAGAGTATGACAATTTTACAAATATCAAAACCGAAGCTGATTTGCTGTTAGACGATTTTATTCAAAATAAACTTCCTCAATATGCTGAATTTAAAAATAACCCATCAAAAAATGTTTTGTCAGGTCTTTCTAAGTATATGAATTTAGGCTTTATTTCATCGCAACGAGCTGGACTTGAGGTTATCAAATCTAATGCAGAGGATATTAATAAAGAAGTTTTTTTAGAAGAATTAATTATTCAAAAGGAATTATCAGACAATTTTTGTCTTTATTGTAGAAATTATAAAACGCTTGATTGTATACCATTATGGGCTAAAAATTCATTGATGGAGCATGAAAATGATTTGAGGGTTTATAATTACAAATTGACCGATTTTGAAAATGCAAAAACTCATGACAGACTTTGAAATGCTGCACAAATTCAATTAATAAATGATGGCGGTATTCATGGTTATTTGAGAATGTATTGGGCAAAAAAGATTTTAGAGTGGTCGCAGAGTCCTCAGACAGCTCTTGATATTGCGATTTATCTTAATGACAAATATTCTTATGATTCTCCATCTCCAAGTGGTTATGCAGGAATTTTGTGGGCAATTGGAGCTTTGCATGACAGAGCATTCAGGAATTTCCCTGTCACAGGTAAAATCCGCAGAATGACTTATGATTCTTTAAAACATAAGTTTAATATTGAAGATTACATTTCTCAAAATGCGGAAATAAAAAATATTTCTTGATACAAATTTTACTAAGAATTCTTAATAATTAATGAAAAATTGTCAATAATTTTTATTAGAGGTTTTTACAGGGGTATGGAAAATAGTTCAGTCTCATTTACCTCAAATATTTGTTTTGTTGATAGAATTGCGTATAACAAAATTAAAAAACGAAATTCTATCGGTTTTTGGCATACTGTGCCAAATATTTTGAAAGCTGATGAATTTTATTCTGAAGGGATAAAAACTTGTACAGGCGGAGGTGTTGTTATTCCTTTTAAGGAAGCTGAAGGGTTCCATTTTTGGGACGATATGACAAATAAGAAAAAGTTTCCAGATATAGTTAATTCGCTATTTCGTTTTGTAAAAAATCCGCAAAGAGCATTACTTGTAGGTAGTAAAAATTTAGATGATTCTCCATATTCAATTGAACAGTTTGAGCGTTTCAAAAAAGTTTTTACGGAGCGGATAAAAAACGTATCTTTATTTGAAAGACATAGATATGAAAATTCCCAAACTCATTATATATATTCACTTGATAATGATACGTGGACTTTATTTTCGGAATATAAAAAAGGGAACAATATACGCTATAATCAGGTAAAAAGTTTAAAAGCATTAAAAGAATGTTTTGAAAATATATCTATCGCAGACGGTGACCGTTTATTTATTAATAATAAAGAGATTACGAAAGCTGATGCACCTGAATTGTTTCAATAAAAATTTTATTCATCTATTTAAAAAATAAAATGCTTGACTGATAGTTGCTATCAAGTTTTATAATTTTTTGTATGGAGGAAATTATGAAAAATATTGTCGAAAATAATAGATTAATATTTGTGCTTGATAATGGATTTGAGATTGAAGAATTTAATAATGAGGAAATTGAATTAATAGAAAAATTCCCTTTATTTTTAGATGGTGAAAACAATGCAGTAAAAATTAAGGTGAGCAAAAGAGAAGATATTGCAAAATTTTTAAGCAAATCTGGTTTAGCTGTCTATGTATATGGACATAATAATTCTGTAAATATCGGAAAAATTCTATGTCCTGCAAATCCGTCTATCGGTCTTACAGGACTTACGATAAATATCGGAAATCCCCCAGAAGATACAATAGAGCCTGGGGTAAACAGATATGCAAGTAATTGTAAAATTGATGTAGGTGATAATGTAATTATTTGCGGTGCAAGATTATTTTTGCAGGATGACAATTCATCAATTTCAATAGGAAATGATTGCATGATTTCTTGGGGTATTGATATTTGGTGTACAGATGTTCATACTATTACTGATTTAGATGGAAATCCTATGAATTTTGGAAAAAGCATAGAAATTGGCAATCATGTATGGGTAGGTAAAGATGTTAAAATAGGTAAAAATACAAAGATTTCAAATGACAGTATAATTGGTTGGGCGAGTGTTGTAACCAAAAAATTTGAAGAATCAAATGTAATTTTAGCCGGTAATCCTGCCAAAATTGTAAAAAGAAATATAAATTGGGATTTTCACGATTTACAAAATTACCAATTGAACAGAATAAAAAAATCATAATAAATTTAAGAATTTTAAATCAAAGATTTTAATTTCTTATTGCTTAATTCATTTGGGTTAAACAATTTTATCACCCCATATTCCCCGTCATAGCCTGCTTGTTTTATAACTTGGCCTTTTCTTAGACGTGCAATGGCTTCTGCTAATATTTCGGAAGTTTTAGAAATTTCGTCTGTTGGAATATCTTGGAGTATAGATAGTTCTGTTCCAAACTTATTTATTAATTTTTCATATTCATTACAAACTGATTTACTGTTTGCACTTACTTGCATAATTTCGGAGATTATTTCTTGCAGAGGAATCAGGCTGTAAACTTTTCCTGCGGTTTTTGGCAGAGTGTTTAGATCTTTTTTATCTGCTAATTCATTTACTCTGTATGAAACTCCAATTGTCATAGGTTTTCCGCATACAGGACAAATCCCATTATGTTTCTTTGTTTCTTCTGCACTCATGCAAATATTACATTTTCTATGGCCGTCTTCATGGTATTTCCCTTCTTCGGGGAAAAATTCAACAGTTCCCACATATCCTTCACCTGTTTTTAAGGCATTCATTATTGAATAATAGTTAGGATCAATGTTAAAAACGGTTGCTTCTCTTGCAAGTTTTGATGCTGAATGTGCATCAGAATTTGAAACAAGTCTGTATTTATCAAGTTTTGATACTCTCCAATTCATTTCAGGATCAGATGATAGTCCTGTTTCTAATGCAAAAATATGTTCCGCTAAATCTCCGTAGCAATCTTCAATTGAGTCAAAGCCTGATTTTGAGCCTAACACAGAAAACCATGGAGTCCAAATATGAGCAGGGATTATGTATGAATTTTCTCCTGATTCAAGAACTATTTCTAAAAGATTTCGAGAATCAAGCCCTAAAATTGGTCTGCCGTCTGATTTTATATTGCCGATTGCATCTAACTTATTTCTAAAAATTTCTGCTGATTTCAAATTAGGAACGAATACAACATGGTGAACTTTTCTTGTTTTTTCCCATTTTTTATATATTGTGGAAATTTCAACAGTCAATATAAATTTTACTGAAGCATTTATTTCTTTTTCAATTTCGGGTTTAAGTCTGAAAGTTCCGTCATCTGAGGGGATTAATTTTTGTTTGATTTCTTCAAACCAGGCAGGGTGTGTAAAATCTCCTGTACCAATAAGGCTTAATCCTTTTTTCTTTGCCCATATCGCTAATTCTTCCAATGTTAAATTTTTACTTGTAGCACGGGAATATTTTGAATGGATATGTAAATCAGTATAAAAATTCATTAAAATCCCCTTTTGTTCTTTTTATCCACTTGGTTAAGTTTAGCAAAAATTTTTTAATTAATCAAATTATAGATTAAGAACAGGTACGGGTTCTTCTAACTTAATTTCAAATACAGTATTTTCAGGGATTGAAAGATTTTCTCCTTGTACAAATAAGCATACTATAGGGCTTAAAAGTAAATCTGCGAATTGTAATAATGCTCCGCCAAGATAATAAAAAGGTCTTACAACAGGAGTTGCTATTTCACAAGTGTTGTAATCACAAGGGTCTTTGTATATTTTGTTTATAGTTATAGTTCCATTATTTGCGACATCTCCAAGATTTGAAAGATATGCAGAAGTTGCTAATAATCCTCCTAAAGTCCTTTTATCCCCCATTCTTGAAATATAAGCTTTTGCAGGATATATAACATTATCAACTTTTATTTTGTCTATCATTAATTTTATAGAGCTACTTTTACCTGCAGGTCTTGGAGGATTATTTTCGATTACTGTTCCCGAAAAATTTATTTTGGAAGGTTCTTTTTCCGCAAAAATAACTTCATCTGTAATAGCTGTAAAATTAATATTTGTACCGATTGGGGTAGAAGAATCAAGTGGGGTATCTGATTTTACTTTGAATGTTCTATCTTTTTCGATATTTACAGCTTGTAGTTCTTTATTTTTATAATAATTTGAACATTGATGTTCACCTGTTAAATTTATATTGCAATAACTGATAGTTTCAGCCGGTTGTTCAGCCGAAACAATATCGTTGCCCATTGCAGAATTTGAGAACAACACAAGAGCAACAAGTAACCATAATCGCTTCATAATAGATTCCTTGTAATATGTATATTTATTGTATATTTATAATATATAAGATGGACTTCTATTTTAACTTAATGGAATATCATTGTCAATATAATTTTAGTAGTACGTTGGTCTAATTTAAAAATTAAATTTGGTGGAAAAGTTTAATTGTGACCTTGTAGGTGCACTGTTTTCAGAATATATTTGACTAGCTCCCAAATCAAAATTCATTCTGTCATCTTTAAATGGTTTTAAGCTGAATACAAATTCACTTTTATGATTTTTATCAAGAAAATTTGTTGAATAAATGCTCTGTAATGATACATGATTATTTAATTTATATTCAGGAGAAAAGGCTAGAGTTCCTTTACTTTGTTGCGCAAAAGATGTTAGTGCATTATTTGAGTATGATGTGTTGAAAGAAAATTTATTTTTTTGATACTTTGTGAATAAAGTATTTGTTTGTGAATAGGTATTAGGGGCAAAAGAGCTGTTATATTTTGTTCCTAATGTAAAATTTCCATGTTTTTTCTCTTTTGTGAAAGATGTGGATTTTGTTGAATATGGGTTTTGGTCTGTGTATTGATAAACATTTTGTGGTGAAATTCTAAAATCTTTTTTCTGTTGTAAATCAATATTATTTAATTTTGTTGTATCTTTTCGTTTTGTATTAATAGAAAAAGTTTGATCGTCTTTCAAATAGATTGTATCATCATCAATATCATTTTCATCTGCAATAGCTGTATTAAAAAAGAAAGATGCAATCAAAAATAGGTATACTAATAGCTTTTTCATTTCCATAATCAAATTATACCCTAAAATTATTTCACATGGAGTGCGATAATCATTCCAAGTACGATAGTTAATGATATTATGCAGGAAATTCCGACAAATATCCAGTATAAAGAAATTCTCTTTTTAGGAGCTTTGCAGACCATTACAGAGGATTGTTTTTGGAATTTTTTCTTATTGGTTGTATTCTTTTTAGCTTTAGGTTTAGTAGTAGTTTTTTTAGTTGTTTGTTTTTTTGCTTCAGTATATTTTTCTGCCAAACTTTTTTCTTTCTTTTTGCCTGTAACTAACAATTCTGTATCATATCTGAGTTTTAAAATATTAGAACTTGCACTGCGATTATATACAGAATAATTTATAGCGACTTCAAACGCTCTTTGCAGGCATTCCAAAGCTTCCATACCATCTTTTTTTACACTTGATGAGTGGACAGCGTTATTGCCATGTTTTTTTAGAAAATACAAATCGTCAATAAATTCTTTTTCTACATCTTCACCTGTTGAACAGTCTTTTAAAGTTGCAAGCATATCATCAAAAGTTTTTTCTGTAGTTCTATTTGTTCCTAAGACTTTTTTACAGACATTTTCTCCAAATCTTCTAGTCTGTCCCATGCATTGTTCAAAATATTCATCTCGATACAATTTTTCAGCTTCTGAGATTATTTCAAACAGGTTTGTATCAACTTTTTTTAGAAAATCAAAATTTGTTGTCATATAAAAAATAATACCACATCAATTAAAAAAGCGGGAACATTTTCATGTTCTCGCTTTTTTATTTCACTTATTTAGCTATAATAAAATAAGTTGTTACTCTTGCTAAGAGATTCTTCCAGGAACTACAACTCCACCTTTCAAATTCTTTTTGTAGAATTCTACGTGTGGTTGCAATACGCTGTCAAGAACTTCTGGGAATGATTGATTACCCATAATTTTTTCAACAATTTCTTGGTAAACTGTTGCAAATGCTCTTAATTGAGTTAATGTACCTGCAGCTTCAGGAGTTAAGCCCATTTTAAGAGTTTTAGCTGTTTCTAAGAAGAACGCACCTGTTACTTCATAAGATTTTGTTAATGCATCAATATAGCTTTCAGCATTTTCTCTGCATACTCCGTTATCTTGTGGAACAGTTAGAGCAAATGCAAATTTGTTAGCAGGATTGAAGTGAGCTTCTGCTGAGTGGTGCATTGCATCTGGAACTTTTGCTACTTGTTTTAGGGTATCTTTTATTGATTCGTTTTGCATTTGAGCATGCCAGTATACTGTGTTTTCAAAAATTGACCCCATATATTGATGAACAGTTGATGAAATTCCGTTCATTTTAGCGTGTGCCCAGAAAATACCTTCTTTTAATGCATCGTTGATATTTAAGTCAGCTGTTAAAGATTCTGTAGATACTTCTTGTGCAGCATTTAACATTTTTACCATATCTTCTTTTTTCATGCCTGCATATGCAAGAGTGAATAAAGCGTGATCATCAAATGCTGAGAAACGTCCGCCTACGTCATCGTGAATAAATAAATCGCCTAACCAACCTTTTTCGTTAGAAGTTCTTCTTAATTCACTTTTTTCAGCGTTGCCGTCAGTTACAGCAATAAAGTGTTTGTGAGCTAATTTTTCAGCTTCTTCTTGAGATTTTCCTTGAGCTTTGTAAGCATCAATTAACATATCAAGAACTCTTAAGAAACCGTCTTTTGTTTCGAAAGTAGAACCTGATTTTGAAGCGATCATGAAGTTAGATGTTGTAACATCGTTTCCTAATCTGTATAAAAATCTTTCTAAACTTGCAGAATCAACGTCTGAATAGAATTCTACAACATCATGGCAAACATTTAAACCATTGATTGATAACATATGTTCTACAGTATGTTTAGAACCGCCAATACCCATTACGCTAAGTTTTTTAGCACCTGTTTGTGCTTTTAATTTGTCTGCTAATGAATAAATTTCATCTACTCTTTTAGCTTGTTCTTGTGGTAAGTTTACCCAATTTAAAAATTGACCTTTTTGGTTTGCACGAGATGAAAATTCTTTTACAAATTCTGAAACTTTTGCAGAATAAGCACCGAAATCAACCCCTGTAAATTTTACTGTTACGTTTGAATTTTTAGTTAACATAATAACCTCTTTCTTAAGTAATAAATTTTACATACAATATTATACTAGAAAAGTACAGATTAAAACAGTTTTATGATTTTTTTGCAGGATAAATTTATCTAAAAATGTGTTATAATGATAGTATAAAGAATAATATTATTTTGGAGTGTTATAAAAATGCTTGATTATGACAGTTTGCTCGAGAAAATTCCGAAGGTAAAAAAAATACTCGATGACGGGAGTAATAGTATTTTATACCATTATACAAAACCCGAAAAATTGTTGAGTATTTTAGAATCAGGTACCATAAGATTTTCTAATGCTTTATATCTTAATGATAAAGAAGAGGTTACGTATTCCTATAAATTAATTTTTAATCTTATAGATGAGATGCCTGAGCTTAATCAAGATTTATTTTCAAAAATTAAGGAAAATTTTTATTCAAAATACACCAATATAATTAATGGCTCTAATGATTTTGGCTATAAGTACGAATATTATACAATTTCTTTTTCTACGGAAGCTGATAATTTAACTCTATGGAATAATTATGCTAAAGGTCAAAATTATACCGGTTATAATATTGGTTTTTGTAAAAAAGATTTAATTGCGGATATGGTTAGAAAAAGCTCTTAAAAGTTCTAAAAATCAAGATAAACTTGTAGATATTGTATTTGAATTAATTGATATTTTGAGCATTATAAGTTTGTTCTTTAAAAATCCTCATTTTAAAGATGAAAAAGAATATAGAATAATTTTTATTAATAACTTTGGGACAAATTTTGCAAAGCAGACAAAAATTTGTGAAAAAAACGGTTTGTTTGTTCCTTATATTGAGTACAAATTTTTGAAAAAGACGGTAAATTCAATAAATATCGGACCTACATTAGATGAGAGTATTTTTTATACAAGTACTTGTCGTATGTTATCAAATTTTGGGTATGAAAAGAAAACAGTTAATCGTTCAAAAATTCCTTTAAGATTTTAATTGTCTGTTAATCCACTCCATTATTATATCAACGACATAATCTTGCTGACTTTGTGTAAGTTCTGTGTTTTGAGGTATTTTGTGCCATTTATATAAGCAGCCGCGACAACAAGTTGCAGTAGCATGTTGTGCAATAAATACAGGGTGACCTTTCATAGGTGTTTGTTTCCCATCATTTGGAATGTCTTTTGGGGCTAAACGTTTTGAGATAAAATCGCATGCATGAGATCTTATTACGTCAATTCCTTTTTGGGCAATGTAATCTTTTTCTTTTTGTTTAAGTTTAAATTTACTTCTGAAATTAGATTTTGCAAGTTTTTCAAATATATTATCCATTTTATATCCCGATAATATTATATGACAAAAAATAAGGGCTCGTTTATACGAACCCTTAATAAATTATGGATTTATATTATGTGTGCAAATTTTTCTAAATGTCTTCCCATTCAACATTTCTTGCTTCAACTCCGGCTTCAGTGATAGCATTACTTTGTGCTTTAGTTTTATCAACATTTTCACCTCTGCCAATTTCTTTACCGTCAGTTGTGCGAACAATTGCTTCCCATTTGCCGGTTAGAGGGTTGAATTTTGTTTGAACGAAAGTTTTTTCTTTCTTAGTAATTTTTTGGAATTGACCGATTTCTTTTCTTCTTTGATATTTTGCTGTTAAATCTTCACTTGTATCAAATAAACCTAAGTCGATTTTACCTCCGTTTGGTAAGCCATTTAATGAATGAGCTTTATTATATGCATCATTGTAGAAATGAACTATTTCCATTGCTTGTTTATAATTAAGCGGTTTACCGTCTTTGGTTTCGTATAATGCAGCCATTTGGTTCCAGTATTGTCCGTGTTTATTCAAATCCCACATTTCAACTTTATGTTCAGTTGTTCCTTTATATTTTGGTTGAGGGATTGAAATTGGTTGTATTTCTGGAGGAGTTATTTCTGGTATTGGAATTTGTACAGGTGCTGGTTCAATTGGTTCAGGTCCTGGTTTACGATCAAGAATTTTTTGTCTTGCCGCAACTTCTGGAGTGCCACCATGGTATTTTACATTTTTCATAGTAAATAGACCTTGAATTGCTCCTGTAATACCTCCTGATATTGCCATTCCAATTGGTACACTCATGTCAAATTTATGTCTTCCACTTGTAGTACCTTTAGCTTCGACTTCGCCTTCGGCAGTTACTGTTCCTTCACCTTGGACTTCGCCTTCAACGACTACTGTTTTTTCAAATTGAACTTCACCTTTAGCGTTTACAGTTTGTTTATAATATACTTCTCCTTCGACAGGTACTGTACGTTCAAAGTGTACTGTGCCATCAACGCCTACTGTCTTTTTGAAGTATGCTTCACCTGAATAATGTTCAGTTCCACTTGCTTCCCAAGGTTCTATGATATTTGTTTTTGTAGAATCTACAAGTTCTCCGTTTTCCCAGTAATTATTTACTACTGAACTTGTTGTTTCTCCATTTGCATGCCAGTTTACATCGCCTTCATAAGGTGTGTAGCCGTCTACTGTTACTTCTGTATGATATGGAATATCTTCATCAATTACGACAGCATCTTTGTATTTTGCGTATCCTTCAACTGTTACAGGTTGTTCGTATTGAACTGAGCCACTTACTGTAACATTTTGAGAATATGCTTGTTTGTATTGATAAGCTACATCTTGTGAATATTTAATGATATCAGCATAATCACTATTAACAATTTTTGTACAAGCAAAGCCTTCCATTAAACAACCGCCTGCAAAACCTGCTAATGCACCTTTGAAAGCTTGTTTAGCTACATGTCCAGCTCGCATTAAATTTGTTTTATCGTATTCTTTATCAAGACCACAAATTTTTGCGCATTTACCTTGGAAGAATCTGTCTTTTTGTTTATCTTTAGCGGTCATATGACCAAGTTTCATTTCAATGTCAGGGTTTTTTCTTAAAAATTCAGCTCTTGTTTCTGGATTTGCATATTCAGGATATTGTTTAATTAATTCATTTTCATATTCCTGTAATTTTGCGTGATCCATACCTCGTTTACGGTTTTTGATACTTGTCATGTAATCGGCATTATTATATGGATCTTGTTCATCTGTTGTATCTATTTCATTTTCATTAGAAATACCAACAAAGTAATCTTTGAATTTTTGGCTACTGAATTTATAAGATTTTCCATTTTGAGAAAAATCTCCTTTTTCACCTTCTTTAGCTTCTTCACAGAATAAATCAGGATTTTCCATTACATAATTTCGCATTTCTTTTGTTAATGCTTTATTATTGTCATCTTCTTTCCAGGTTCCGTCTTTATCCCAGTGAATGACTCTATTTTTTACTCGTTCTTCTGCTAGTTCTCGATTTAATTTAGCTTCTGCCATGTAATTAATTAAATCTTCTTTATTATTTTCAATATCTTTTATTTCTTCTTGTTTTGCTTTAACTAATTCTTTAGCAGCTTTTTCTTTTATTTTTGCAGCTTTTTCTGTATCTCCTTTTGCAATTGCTTCTTCATATTTCTTTTGATATTCTTCTGTTGTATTAATTGCATGGTTGAGATGTCTGTTTTGAATTAATGAATTAGCCATTCTGCTATATGTGCTGTCTTCAAGTTTTACTGTTTCATCTAATGCTTCTCGATGAGCAATTAATTTGATTTCAGCAGGGGTCATTTCTTCTTTATTTCTGATATAGTTTTCTTTATGTGTTTCATGGAATGCTTCATTATATTTTAAGCGTGCTAATTCTGCGTTTTTAGGATCTGAGTAATATGCTAATTTTTTATTTAATGCTTGTTTAAATTTTTCTGTTTCTGCTTCTGTTGCAAATTCTTTCATATAACGGTCTTTTAACATAATTCGTCCGTCAACTGATTTTGCACCGTTTTCTAAAGATGCTGCAATTTGTTCTTTTTCTTTAGCATATACAACATCTGCAATATCTGTTTTTAAAATTGATGGATCTTTTTTATATAATTCTGTATATTCTTTTTTATATTGTTCAAGTTTTTGTTTTTGCAACATATCATTATCAGCAAGGGCAATTTTAGGTTGTTTTGGAGTTTGAATTGCAGTTCTTGCATCAGCCGATTCTACAGCAAGGCCTTTTACTTCATTATCAGCTTTTACTGCTTGGGCATTTCCGATTGGAACATTTGAAGTGTATGTCCCATCTGCATTTTTTGTAAATGTTCCATTTTTTACTAAAGCTTCTAATTGTTCTGGTTTAATTTTTGCAATGTACTCATTTGGGACGATTTGATTTGCACACATAATTCAGTCCTTTCTTTCAATCTTCACTCTATTTATTATTCATAAGCATGAAAATTGAGATATTTTATACTTCTCTATGTCCATGTAAAAACATTTTATAACCTCAAATTGCGCAGAATCAGCAAAATTTTTACATTAATTTTTAAAACCCTTGATATTAGTGAATTTCCGGCGTTATATTCCCTTAACAATTCTTAATATTTGTATCTATATATTATATATAATATATATACTAAGTTGAAAAAGATATATAAAAATAAAATAAAATATTAACTTTTGTAAAAAAGGTATAGAAAACAGTAAAGTTTGAAATAAAAAAAATGTTTATATACATGTAATATAAAGTGTTTACGTGCAAAAAAATCGAGGTCTAATGATGAAAAGACAGGGAATAAATAGAAAAAGATTGATAGCATTTGCATTAAGTTTTTTATTAGTAATGCAACAATCATTAGCATACCAAGTATTCGCACAATCAACAATTACTGATGGTGCTGGTAATGCTATTGGACAAAAGCCTGGTGGTGGTTATGAATTTAGACCAGATGCCGTAAATGGAGATGTTGGTTTTAAACAATTCCAAGATTTCATACTTGGCAAAGGTGATGTTGCTAACTTCATATACCAATGGATGCAAAAAACAGGTCAAATTAAACCTGATGGTACTATTCAATGGGATACAAAACAAGGTGATATTAATACATTTATTAACCTTGTAGATGGTCAGGTTAATATTAATGGTATTGTTAACGCTTTACAATCTGTCGGAGGTGGATTAAAAAATGATGGAAACCTTGTTTTCATTTCTCCACAAGGTATGGTTGTTGGCGCTTCAGGTGTATTAAATGTTGGAAGTTTATCTGTTATAACTCCAAATCAAAGTGGTTATGATACTTTAAAATCAACATTAAATTTACCTGCTGCTCAATATATTCCAGAAGAAGCTACAGTTGTAAAAGTTGATCCAGATGATCCAAGCACTTGGACAATGGAAATTAATAAATATAGTGATTATAAAACTAATGTTCAAAATGTAAGTACAACATTGGACTTAAATTCAATAACACCAGGAAATGAATCCGGTAATGTAATTAATATTGACGGAGCTGTTATTGCAAGAGGTAATGTTGAACTAAAAGGTGGCAACGTTGCTATTGGTAATGGTGGATTATTGGTTGCTGGTGTTGGCGGTAATACTGATGTTTTAAAAACTGAAGATGCAGCAAAAACATTATTTGATAATCTTGTAGCTACTGATAATATGACATCAGGTAATGCTTTTGCAAGTTCTAACGGTAAAATAACTATTGTTTCTAAAACAGGTACATCAATTGCAGATGGTGGAATTGTAAGAAACTATGGTAATGGTGATATTACAATTACAAATAGTGGTAATAACGGAATAAAAATTGCCGGTGAATTATCAAATCCAAACGGAACAACTAATATTACAAATAATGCAGGCGGATTACTTGTTGCATCTACAGGTGTTATTAAATCAGGTGCTGAAGGTAATAATGGGAATTCAAATCTGTTAGTTTATAACGATGGTAATGGCGGTATTGATATTCAAGGTAAAGTTAATATTAATCATGGAAATAAAACTAATACTGTCCAATTTACTAACAAAAATTCAAATATGACATTAGGTCATACAAGTAATAAAGATAATATTTCATCAAATGCAGATGTAAATATTGATATTACAAATGGAAATTTATTAAATAATGGGGTAACTCACAATTTAATTGCAACTACAAATGGTGCTAATTTAAACTTAGATGTTACAAATGGTGCAATTGGTGAAGAAGTTGGCCCTAACGATGGTGTTTATACAGGAATTGGAACAAATGCAAGAGATTTGTCTAAATCAGTTAATGTTTCAATTGATGGTAAAATTAAAGCTACAAGTACACAAGGAACTAATAAATCAGTAATTAACCTTGCAAGCTTAGATAAAAATATGAATGTTGATCAAATTAAAGCTGATGGTAGAGTAATTTTACTAGCAGATGATTCAACAAACAAAGGTGAAACTCCATATGATATTATAAATGCTTCATCAGATCCTAGCAAACCAAATGTTGAAGGTGCTGGTATTTCAATAATTGCAAGTGGCAATATTGGAGAAGATGGTAATGCTTTAACTTTCAGACAAAATAACGGAAGTTATGGCTCTGTGGATGATCAATTAAACCATACTGATGATGCAAAATATGGCGTTGATATGCTAGCGATAAAAGATATTAACGTTAAAGGTATGGATGCTGCTAACGGTGATAAATTAGAAACTAATGTTGGTGGATTAATTTCACGTGAAGGCTCTATTAATGCTGAATTTTCAGGAGATACATTTATTCGTGAAACTACTGCGGCAAATGAAATTAATATTACAACTCGCGGTAAGAATATGTATATTGAAAATTTAGGTGAAGTACCTACTTATCCTCAAGATTACTATGGCCCAAATGAAAATATTCATCCTGATAAAGTTAAAATTACAGCTTTAGATTTAGGAACATCTTGGGATAATCCTGATGATCATAGTAACGCAGCTGATTCTACAATTATTATAAAAAATGGTAAAATTGAAGGTCAAGGTCAAGGAAGACCTGCTCATGAACAAGATTTAACACTTGTTGCAGATAATGCATATGCTGGTGGTTATCACTTCCATATGGGTAAAGATAGAGGTGTTAAATCTGATGATCCGCTAAGATTTAATCTTTCATATGTTGAAGAAGATGCAAGAACAAATAAAATTACAACACCTGAAGGTGAAACGGTTTCAATAAGAGCTAAAGCTGTAAGACCTGATGATGTTACAGCAATAGGTCAAGATGAAGCTGATCGTAATTACTATTATGGCGGAAGTTCTCAAGGCGGAGATGAAGGTTACGACGGCGTAAAAGATGATGATGGTAACTATGTAGATAATCCGAACGGCGATGAACAAGGTGACGAAAATGATGATGACAACTTAGTTGTACCTAAAGATGATGAAGAAGTTGTTGATACTGATGCAGATTCAGATACAGATATTGATACCGATACAGACACAGATACTGATATAGATACAGATACTGACACAGATACAGATACCGATGTAGACACAGATACTGATACCGATACAGATATTGATACCGATACTGATGTAGATACCGATACTGATACCGATACTGATGTTGATACAGACACAGATACTGATGTAGATACAGATACCGATACTGATACAGATGTTGATACAGATACCGATACAGACACAGATACAGATACCGATGTAGACACAGATACTGATACCGATACTGATATTGATACAGATACTGATGTAGATACAGATTCAGATTCAGATATTGATACTGACTCTGATACCGATACAGATATTGATACAGATACTGATACAGATACTGATTTGGATACCGATACAGATACCGATACTGATACAGATGTTGATACAGATACTGATATTGATACCGATATTGATACTGATACTGACGTAGATACAGATACCGATACAGATACTGATACTGATATTGATGAACCTGATTTGCCAAGTATTGATTTAGGTCAGGCTGTATATAAACAACGTGTTGTAAGTGATAGAGTCGATTCTATTGATAAACGTCAATATATGAGATTTGGCGGTGAAGAAGCTCAAGATTTAATCACTTTTGAATCAACAGATGATGTTATCGCTATATCTGATATTTCAAGAGGTGGCGTATCTCTAAAACATAATAAAAAATTAAAAGTTGGAGATGTTGTTCCGGTACATTTAACATATGGAGATTTAGAAATCAATGCAAATGTAAAAATTGTATCAGCAAGTGATGTAAAAGCCGGAGGACAATTCATAGACTTAGATCAAGCTACAGCAAATAAACTATTATATTTAAGTTTACTTGAAAAAGACCAACCGATTGCTCAGACAATACAAAACAGCAATATTACAACAACAATTGAAGAATAAATAAAAAAAGCCACCTATTATCAGGTGGCTTTTTTATTATTTACAAATGACGTTTTCTGGATTAATTTTTACAAAATCCCATTTTTTTGTACTGAATAAACCTTTATCAGTAATTTTTAATTCAGGGATTACAGGTAATGATAAGAAACTCATTGTCATAAAAGCATCATCTAGTGTGCAACCTAAATCTTTTACTGCTTTATTCAAATCATCACAATGTTTAATGATATATTCAAAATCTTTGTCAGAAATTAATCCTGCAATTGGAAGCGGTAATTTTGCAATAACTTTTCCGTTATTTACAACGACTTTTCCTCCTTGCATTTTTACTAATTCTACTGTTGCTGTGTACATGTCAAAATCGTTTGTGCCTACAATTATCATGTTGTGAGAGTCATGTGCAACGGTTGATGCTATTGCGCCAGATTGAAGATTAAAACCTTTTACAAAGCCCTTTCCAATGTTACCTGTGGCTCTATGACGTTCCATTACGATAATTTTCAAAGTATCTGTATCAATATTGCTGTATAATTTTTCATTTTCAAATTTCGCTTCACATATTGATGATTTTGTAATCAATTGATGAGGTACAATTTCAATTGTATTTACATATTCAGATGTTCCTTTTATTTCAAAATCTTTTTGTTCAATCCAACGAACGTTGATAGAACTTCTTACTGATGGTTTTTCAAATTTTGTAAAAGCTTTTAAAAGTTGTCCGTTTTCTGCAACAATTTTCCCGTCTTTTATTACAATATCAGGTTTGAAAGTTTTTAAATCAGGCAGAATCAATAAATCAGCTTTGTATCCTGGTGCTATTGCACCCTGAGTTTTTAAGCCAAAATATTCTGCGGTATTTAAACTTCCGATTTGAACTGCTTTTATTACATCAACACCTGCATCTACCGCACGTCTTACCATATCATTAATATGTACACGCAAATCTTTTGGATGTCTGTCATCTGTTACAAACATGCATTTTCTTGTATTTTTTTCTTTCAAAACTGGGATTAATGCATCTAAATCTTTTGCAGCTGTCCCTTCTCTAATCATTACATACATACCAAGACGAATTTTTTCAATAGCTTCTTCAGGATTTGTACATTCGTGATCAGATTTTACGCCACTTGCGACATAGGCACATAAATCTTTTCCGCTTAAAAACGGTGCATGCCCGTCAATTCTTTTATCTTTTGATTTTGCAAGATCGAGTTTTGCAAGTACATTTTTATCAAGATTTAAAAGTCCTGAATAATTCATCATTTCTGCAATTCCTAGAACCCAAGGGCTATCGATTAAAAGAGCTAAGTCATAGCTGTTTAGGTCAAATCCTGAGGTTTCATAAGGAGTTGCAGGAACACAAGATGGTAACATTGTATATACATTTAGCGGTAAATTTTTAACGGCTTCATGCATATAACTTATGCCATGTAATCCTAAAACATTAGAAATTTCGTGAGGATCGATTATAACTGTTGTAGTACCGCAGGGTACAACTGCTTTTGCAAACTCATCAGGCAGCATCATTGTACTTTCAATATGAACGTGCCCGTCAATAAATGCAGGGCATATGTAGGCTCCGTTTATGTCAATTTCTTTTTTACCTTCATATCCATCTCCAATACCTGCAATTACTCCGTCAGAAATTGCAATATCACCTTTGTGAATTTCTTCTGATAGTACATTGATTATATTTGCGTTTTTTATTACTAAGTCTGCTTTTTCAAGTCCGCGAGCTATTTTAATTAATTTTTCCTGTCCTGACATATTTATCCTTTTTTTATTATTTTATAAGCTTTCTTCATTGAGGTCAAAGTTTTCAACATTAACCTCTCTTAAAAAGTCTATCCAGCATTTATAATAATCTGCAAGAGCATAAGTATACCCTGCAACTATTGATCTGTATGATTGTTCCATTACGATAAGAGTTGTTAGAGTTGATTTCCCTGTTGAGTAATTCTTTTTAGCAACCTTTATTAATTCATTTGAATTTTTTAATAAATTGTCGTTATAGTAATTTAAGTTTATCTTTGCTGTTACAAATTTTTCATAAGCACTTTGCAAATCGTTCATAGCTTTATTTTGTACAGACATATAGTGTAATTCAGCTTGATTAATTTGCATTTTTGCATTTTGAATTTCAGGTTTGTATGAATAAAATAGTGGAATATTCACAATATTAGCAGCTGCGTAAGCACCATTTGTGAAAGCGCCTGAATCACTTGTAGCTTTTGTCATAAAGCCATAACCGCCTTGTAATTCCAAATCAGGAACTCTTTGACGACTTACGTATATAAGATTTTTTTTAGCAACATCAATTTCTTGTTTAGCTATTTTTATATCATATCTGTTTTTTAATGAATTTTGAGAAATTTCATCAAATGATGGTAATTTATCCATAGGTTTTGGACTTAAAAGAGCAATAAAGTCTTCTTTATCTGAAAAATTATCATCTTCAGCATCGTATTTTATTGATGTTTTATTATTCACATTAATAGCTTTATTAAAATCATACATTGCACTTTTTACATTTGCTTTTTGAGTATTTACTTGAATTACAAGTTGATTTAGTGCAATTTCTGTTTGAATTACATCAATTTCTTCAACTTCTCCTGCTGCTACACGTTTTTTTGCAATAGCAAGCAAGTCGTTTAAAAGTTTTCGTCTTTGTTCTAATACGATTAGGATTTCTTTAGCAGCTACTAGATTAACATAAGCTTCTCTTACGTCCATTTTTAGATCAAATTCAGTGTATTCCAAATTTTGTTTGGTAAGTTCTAAATTTGATTGAGCTAATTTTTTTCTTGCATCACGTTTTGCGATTTCTATTTTTTCTGATAATCCTGCCATTTGAGGATTACCTTTTGCGATGTCTCCGATATTAAAGAATGCATTAATTTCAGGATTTTGCAATCTGTTTGATTCTTTAACTTTATTTTCTGCAATTCCTACGTTCATTTTAGAAGCCTGATAATCAATATTATTTTCTAAAGCAATATCAAGTGCTTCTTGCAAAGAGATTTTTTTCAATTCTTGCTGTGCAAAACAAGAGGGGCAAATTAATAATATTAAAATAGAAATCAAAAATTTTTTCATAAAATATCCCTATCTGTATCAAAAAGTATATCATTAATTTTTTTCAGGGTAAAGATAATTTATTTTATGTATAATTATTAGGTATAAAAATTTTGTAGGAAGGTAATTATTATGTTTGAAATTGATGAAAGTAAATGTATCCATTGTGGTCAGTGTATTAGAGATTGTTCTGTAAAGGCTTTGAAATTTAATGATAAACAAATTCCTGAGATAGATGAAAAAAAATGTTTCAAATGTCAGCACTGCTTGGCTGTATGTCCTGTAGGAGCTTTATCTGTCTGTGATAAACGTCCTGAAAATTCTGATAGAATTTATTCTCAAGATCCTGAAATGATTTTGAATTTAATCAAATCTCGCAGAAGTGTAAGACATTACAAAAAAGAAAATGTTTCTCAGGAAAAATTGCAAAAATTAAAAGATATGCTTAATTATGTTCCTACCGGAGTAAATTTTCACAAACTGCATTTTGCATTCATTGATGATATTTCAGTAATGAATGAATTTAGAGATCATGTGAACGGCAAAATAAAAGAAGCTCTGACTACAAAACCTGTAAAAGTTATTGCTAAAAAATTGAGTCGCTATACAAAAGCATTTTTGGATGGCGAAGATATACTATTCAGAGGAGCACCGCATATGGTTGTTGTATCTGCACCTTTTAATGCTCCTTGCAAAAGTGTGGATCCGTTTATTGCTTTGAGTTATTTTGAATTGTATGCTCAAAGTATGAATCTTGGGACTTGTTGGTGCGGACTTGTTGAGTTTTGTATTTTAATGATGCCTGAACTATCAGATTATTTGAATATCCCTCAAGGTTACAAACCTTCTTATGTAATGCTTTTTGGAGAACCTGATATTAAGTTTGCAAGAACTATTCAGCCTGAACCTTTTATGATTGAATCGGTTAAGTCTAAAGAGTTTAAAAAACTTACATTTGTCGATAAAATTAAAAGTTATTTTTCAAATTTAAAGTAAAATAGAAAAATAAAAAACATATAGAAAAGACCGAAAATATTTTTCGGTCTTTTGTTTGTTTCCTTAATTTGCGTATCTTCGTGTCATAATTACTTTACCATTTTCATCATAAGCATATTGACCTTTCCAGTGGGCAATTAATTTGCCTTTTGGGGTATAAATAAAAGTTTCTGCTTTTGACACTCTTAATCCCATGTTAATCAATTTGCCTGACGTGTCATATTTGTATGATTTATATGGATAATCCAATTGATTTTTTTCTTCTGCATAGATTAATTCCCCGCTGTTTGTGTAGTACCAGACGTGGTATTTGTCATTTTCATACATAACTGCATATGTCGAATCAGAAAAGAATGCTAAAGTTCTGTCTTTCAGTTCAACATTACCGGTCAATAAATATTCCAAATTTTTATGATTGTTTTTGTCAATCATATTTTTAGAAATTAAATGCGGACTTAATTTTTTTGTCCCGTCTTGCAAAAGCTCTTGTCTTGCAGAATCGACGTTATAATCTATTCCGCCTGTCAAAATTGTGTCTGCGAATGCAGGAAGAGTTAATAAAAGACATAATATAAGAATTATTTTTTTAATCATATATGAATATTAATTATGCTAAGCTATTTTGTCAATGTTTATATTACAATATTATTGTAAACTTATTTTGGAGAAAAAGAAAATGGAAAAAGTAATTCAATACAATACGCAAGGTACTTGCTGTAAATTAATGCAGGTAAAAATAAATGAAGATGAAGTTATTACAGATGTAAATTTCTTAGGCGGTTGCCCGGGGAATTTGCTTGGAATAAGTCAGCTTGTGAAAGGGATGAAAATTGATGATGTAATCTCAAAATTTTCCGGTATAAGATGCGGTGACAAACCAACAAGCTGTCCTGATCAACTGGCAAAATGTTTGAGCGAGTTAAAAGCAAAAGTATAAAAGAAGAAATGACGGGTGACCGTCATTTTTTTTATAAAAATTAATCAATCGGGTAATTGCCATAATCGGTAAATCCATATTAAATATAATTAAATCTTTTTCATACTTCCAGCTATTCTTAATTCCAACGGAGCTTTTTCACCTCTGTGGAGATTTTCAAACCAGTTTGAAAATTTTTATCGGAGAGTTAGGCTCCTTTTTTTTATGCTACACACGTAGATATATCAGATTTTGTATAAACTTTTTCACAAATCAGCAAAAATTCGTAATCTCTCCTATTACCAATCAGAGAATTGCATAAATTTTATAATTTTTATATTAATATTATAATTATAAAAAACAAAGAGGAGTTTATGAAAAATTTAATAATTATTTTGGGTATTTTATTAATGTGTTCACCTGTATTTGCAGGGGATATGGAACCTGTATTAAATAATACCAAACTTTTTTATTCGCCAAAGAGTAATCTTTTTTCAATTGGCAAATCTAATGATGGCGATATTTCAATATCTAAAAAAACTTCGACAGGCACTGGCAACTATTCAATCTATTCTTTTTCTGACAATAACGAGCCTACAATGCTTGGGTCTGATTATGAATTTGTATTCAACGGACGTTTGATTACTTGCCATAATGCTGAATTAAAGATTTATGAATTAGTTTATAACGGCAAAAATTTTGAAGAAAAACAATTAACAGATGAGCAAATTCAGGAGATTTTTCCAAATGCTGAGATAATAAAAATTTCTCAATTTAATCAAGATAAAAAACTCACTGTAAAAAAACATTTTTTGAAAAAGAAAGATTTTTTACTGCTGAATGATACAAAAGAGTATTTTCATAAATATTCTTTCCATCCTCAAAGTGTAAAAATTTCTCCTGTAGGCGGACTTTTCAAAGCTTCGTCAATCGGGAAAATTACATTTTCACATTTTGGTCAAGACAAATATACAATTTATGTAAAAAATGATTTTAAAAAGGAGGACAAATGATAGAGCCGATTTCTCCGACACCTTTAGTCCAAAATGATAATAAAAGAAAATTACATAAAAAACTTGTATCTTATACAGGTTATACTGCAATGGGGTTTGGTACTGTCTGTGGAGTTACTGGCATGAAGAGTGTAAAATTCGCAAACAAGATGACTGTTCATAAAGTATCAGCATATCTTGCAGGAATTGCAACTGTAATTCACTTTGCAATTGCAAAGGGTCTTGATAAATTATTTCAAAGAGATAAATAATTTTTATGCTCCGTAGATTTCTTGACGTTTTTTGATTACTACAGGATTTTTCAAATATTCATCATATTTGTTTCGCATATTGATGTAACCCTTTGGAGATATTTCGATTATTCTATCTGCAACTGTCTGGATTAATTGGTAATCTTGGGATGTGAATAAGATTGTGCCAGGGAAATCAATCATTGCGTTGTTTAATGCTGTAATAGCTTCCAAATCAAGGTGGTTTGTAGGTTCATCAAAAATCATTACGTTTGCTTCAGCTATCATCATTTTGGCAAACAGACATCTAACCTTTTCTCCGCCTGATAAAACGTTTACTTTTTTATCGGCATCATCGCCTGAAAATAGCATTCTGCCCAAATATCCGCGTAGAAAGTTTACATGCTGATCCGGTGAATATTGTGCAAGCCATTGCATAATTGTAAGATTGTTTTCAAAATAAAAGTTATTGTCTTTTGGGAAATATGAATGAGTTGCTGTAACACCCCATGTAACTTCTCCGCTATCAGGTTTTACGCGGTCTTCCAAAATATCAAAAAGATTTGAAATTATAAAAGGATCACGTGCAATAAATGCGACTTTTTCACCTTGATTAATTTCAAAACTTAAATTCTTAATCAGCAATTCTCCATCAACTGATTTGTATAAATTTTTTACATGAAGAACATCTTTACCTGGGATTTTGTTGTAGGTAAATCTAATTCTTGGGTATTGTCTTGATGATGGTTTAATTTCTTCTAAAGATAATTTATCAAGCATATTTTTTCTTGATGTAGCCTGTTTTGCCTTTGATGCGTTAGCACTGAATCGGGCAATAAAGGCTTTTAATTCTTCCATTTTTTCTTCGGTTTTCTTATTTTGTTCTTCTTTTTGTTTCTTAATCAACTGGCTTGCTTGTGACCAGAATGTGTAGTTACCTGTGTAGAGCTGAATATTTTTGTAATCAATATCTGCCTTTACAATCTTGCCTGCTGCAAAGAAAATCAACGCAAACACTGCTGATAAAACAACTGAAAAAATCAATGTAACAAAAAATCCCTTTGCATTGGATACCTGATACTTATTCGATGAAAAACATGAAGTAATCCCTGAAAAAGCTGCATTGATTCTGGTGGTGCAGATTAATCCGAACAAGCCGGCAATGACTGCCTGTAACACAATCAGAATCAGTGACACTGTCATATCAGACTCTGCCACATAAGCACGGCCTTCCTGTGCCGGTGACTTAAAGATGCCAAGCAAATTCTTCCATGCATTTCCTGCCGCTTCCATACCCTGCTGCATATACTCGTTTGCCTTCTGCTGCATCTGTGCCGTATTAAACTGCGTCCCCTGTGCACCCGCTGCATCTGCCTGACCGGCATTAACCTGACCGCTCATCTGATCCGTTGCTGCCTGTGCTGCACCGGATGTCTGCTGTGCCTGTGCTGCGGCTGCCTGCTGGCTGCCTGCGCATCCACATACTTCTCCGTCCTGAAGCTCTTTCCCACAAAATTTACAAAACATTTCTTTCCCTCCGTAGTTT
>ENA-OOXT01000656-OOXT01000656.1-human-gut-metagenome-genome-assembly--contig:-NODE-656-length-25223-cov-1.914455_pt1 | contig 25223 bp, 29 predicted proteins | sample MGYA00241590_ERZ501349 | MGnify/ENA primary metagenome ERZ501349 (study PRJEB25962, sample SAMEA2042838) | human gut metagenome | biome: human gut; feature: human-associated habitat; material: faeces...
ATATATTTTTCCCGTATTTTATCAGTTATTAGTACAAAATACATAATAACAAAATACACTATTTTAATAAATTATAAAAAAGTGAGGAATTAAAATCATGGATGAAAAATATTTTAAATATATGAAGCCTGATATAGCTAAAATTGTATTAAATAACAAAAATATTAGATTTACATCTCCATTAAGATTTAATGATCCATACGATGCTCATCCACCATATAATCTCAAAAATAATGATATTGAAGATAGAATAATACGAAGAACGTTAACAATACTTGCAGATGATTTATTAATATTATCATTAAGCAATACAAATGATAACTTAATGATGTGGGGACACTATACAGATTGTCATAAAGGTATTGTAATTGAATTTAATCCTAATGCAGAAATCCTTAAATATGCAACAAAAGTTAATTACACTAATTCAACCTTAACTCTTGAAAATATAAATAAAGAATATTTTAAATCAAATAAATTCGTTAAGGATATAGAAATTATCTTTACAACAAAATACAAATGCTGGGAATATGAAAACGAAAAACGAGTTTTAATCGATAAACCAACTAAAATAAATTTTTTAAAAGATAAAATTACTAACAAAGAAATAGAAAATTTAGAAAAACAAGAATATATTGATATACCTTTTACCCCCAATGACATTAAAACAATATATCTAGGTTTCAAAATAGATCCAAATGATGAGCAAGAATTAATCAATATAATTAAAACGCAATATCCACATATACATACAATTTATAAATCTAAATTATCTGAGACAGAATATAAAATTATATTTGATAGTATAAAAATATAATCATAAACAAAAAGCCTTGATTTATAAAAATCAAGGCTGTCATTTAAATAAGAAGAGAGAACTTAACTTATATAATTTTCTATCCCTTTAAAAATCCCCTCTGCAAAGATCTCTGGTTTATCTCTCAATAGTTTTTCTTCTTCGGGGTTAGAAATAAATGCTGTTTCAACCAAAATTGCCGGTGATTTTGTAGCTTTTAATACATGCAAATCTCTACGCATTTTACATCCACGATTAAAAAGTCCGGTTTGTTTTAATAATGCATTTTGAACACATTCTGCAAGCCTTGCACCATTTTTAGATATTGGATAATAAAATGTTTCAACACCATTTGCAGATGGAGTTGAAAAACTGTTACAGTGGACTGAAATAAACAAATCCGCACCACTTTTGTTTTCTTCTTTAGATACTTCAGTAAATGTTTTTTGTTCCTGATAAATCATAACCAAATGACCAACATCACGGAGTTTTTGAGCAAGAATGTCACAAATCCGCTTTGTAACATCTTTTTCTTTTAATCCATTTTTCGATACTGCTCCCGGATCAATACCACCATGTCCAGGATTTAAAAATATTTTCATTATTTTCTCCATTTCTTATTGCCTAAATATATTAAACGCACTAATTACTATTCCAATCAGCCAACCAAGAAAACCCATAACAAAACCTATCCACCAACGGTCTCTTTTAATTTTAGTAATATCTGTTTCTAAAATTGATATTTTATCAATTTTTTCTTTATTATTAGAACAAGCACAATTCATAACATCGGATTTTTTTTCAAGGTTTTCAACCCTGTCAATAAGTTTTTCTACAGTTCTCAATCGTTCATCATAATTCTTTGAACGTTCATTCAATGTAGCAACACTTTCAGAAACCTTGTTCAAGATTTCTGTTTGTTTATCTATCTTTTCAAATAAACGTGCAATTGTTTCTTCTCTAGACATATTACTTACTAATCCCAACCACAAAATTTTTGAAAATTATCAACCGTATGAAACATCAACCATCTACGAAATGGGCCAACATCTCCAACTTCAAGTAACCGCTCAAAAACTCTATCCGCGAAATACCTGTCATTATCAACATAATGATGATTTTCACAAAGCACATCATGAATTAATGCAGCTACTTTAAACTCAATATTTTCTTTCGAGCCAATAATTCTCCAAAAAATCCTTGCAATACTTGCTCCGTCGTAGTCATAATACATTTTAATAGTAAAAGTATAAGTTTTATTTTTAATTTTATCTATCAAACAAACATCAACAGCATTTTTCAAAAAAAGTGGCTTTTTCTTAGCTGCTTTAATTGCAGCCTCAGACATTACTTTTACATTGATTTCTTTATTGCCTATATCAGGTATTTCAGAAAATCCGACACGACAAACTTCATCATCTTGCCAAGTTATATACTCCCTCTCTTTATAATAAAAGCGAGGGAGTTTTTCAAAACATTCAATGCACATACTAGATACTCCCAAGAATTAAAATCTAATGTTCAAATAAAAAAATACACCGTAACTATTATTGTTCAGGTAAGGTAACATTAAAAACTTTACCGTTATTGTTGATGTTAATTGTAAAAAATGTAAAATGATTTCTTATTGCTTGTTTACTACCTTTTTCTTGAGGCTGTTTTTGGATATTTGCAGAGAAATAAGATTGATTATTTTTAATCTCTTGTTCAGGCTGAATATTTGAAACTTCATCAGCAAATACAGCTTGGCTGCAAAAAAGTAACATCCCTAAAATAATTGATAATTTTTTCATAAATTTTTCTCCTTTACTACTTTCCCATTAACTAATTCTTGTACTTTTGCAATAATCGGATTATCATTCAAGTCTGATATAATCTTGCCTTTGTACAGCTTATCTCCGCTTTTCATTTCAAAGACATCAAGCTTTAAACCATTCCTAATATAATGAAATTCTTTTGAATTTTCTGACGACTTTTCAAACCATTTCAAAGGCTGCTTTATATTTGTTTTTATAACTTTCATACCGAAAGTTGGCTGCGTTTGTCGTATTGGTTCTATTCTCAAAATATATCTCCTTATTTAATCCTACGAATTAGCGAATAAATCTTCTAATTTTACGGGGACATTATTATAAGCAAGTTCCATTTGTTGTTTTGTTTTTTGCAAAACCAACGGATTATTTAATTGTTCAACTGATAAAGCCTGTATTTTTTGATTTATTTGTTCTTCTACCGCAAACGCCTGTAATACCATTTGACTTGCAAATGCTATTAATTTTTGGAATTGTTCAGTTGTAAAAGTAATTGAAACCGGTTCAAAAGGCTCAATCGTTTTTCTACATTTCCAGTTAGAAATATTTGATAAACCGGATTGTTGAGCCATCATAGCTGTAAAGTTAATCATTGAAATACTTGTTTCATTAGTTTCAAAAACTAATTCTTGCCCCTGATAGTCAAATCTAACCCCCGTATAAGCAACTTTAGCCTTTAACGGATAATTAACTTCCTCAATTAAATAATTTTTATTTTTTTCTGCCTGCTCTTGCGAATATTCTTCATCAGTTTTTGCAATAACATTTCCATTAAATATTTTATATTTATCAGGTTTTTCTTTTATTAAATCTCCTGTTGATTTATCTACAAGATAAAATCCCTCTTGTTCCCCGATTGTGTCAATTGGTAAAACATTCAACTTATCATCAACTTTGTAAAAATTTTTGCGATAATCAGGTTTTAGTGTCCATTCTTCAATTAGAACATCTGTAATTTTTTCTTGTTCCTCATAAGAAATGATTTCTCCAGTTTCTTCATCATATACTGGAATTTGTTCTGTAGTAGTTTGTTGTTCCGTATGAGATGAATATACTGGGATTTCGTTTTCTCCATATTCAGGTACTAATTTTAATGTTGAATATGCAGGCAATAAAGGAACATTGTAACCTAATCTTTTTGTTGCCTGTTTATCAATTTCTGCTTCTTCTTTATATAAATACTCTTTTGTATTTTTATCGTAATGATGAACATAAATTTTTGCAGGCTCTAAAGGTGTTAATGGTATTTCTTCTATAATTTCTTCCATAATTATTTCTCCTATTCAAATCTTGTTTTCCAACGAACTTTAAAAGCTGGCGGTTGTACTGTTGTTGCATCATCTGAATAAATTTCATTAGATAAGTTTGCATTAATTCCTGCACCAAATGTAGCATAACTTCTACCGTTTGACGGGAATTGGGCATTTCCTGAAATTGATGAACGTGTTGTATAAAAACATCCATTAAGAGCACCATCTGCATCTTGTGAATGTAATACTGAACCACCTTTAATATTTGGTAATTTTGCTTCAATATAACCATTTGAGCCGTCAGGACTTCCCCAAAGAACACGTCCTCTTAAATCAGGCAATCCAAAAGTAGTTATACCATCACCACCATATTTTGTTCCATAAACTTTAAATAGTTTCGGATAATCAATAGGATTAGGAGTTGCACCCTCTAACCATACTTCATTATCTAAAAGCACGTTATTTTCTTCAGGCATTGGACGACCGATTGGATATACAATGTCTAAGATTTCTCTATTCTTAGTTATCATTCCATAAATATCGCCCATAGGTAAAGTAAAGTCTTGATTTTCTTCATCAATTGTATAGAACAATGCTTCGCCTGTTTGTTCGTATAAATCTTGAACACGATTGCGATATGCAACATCTACAACGTTTGGATGTTCAAAAGTTTCATTATATGGAATTTTTAGGCAAGGTTGGTAAATTAAATTGCCATCTGAATAAACTTTAATAGAGTTTAAATTTATACTTTTAATTACCTCACCTTTTCCTATATAAAATATACATTCACCTGTTAATATAAGTTCTACAGGAATACTATCGCGTGTTATAGTTTGACTACTGTCATTACATTGGGTAATAGCTTGGTCTTGTGTTAATTCAAATAAAATTTTATTTTTTTGATTAAAATTTGGTTTAACAGACCCACAATAACTATTAGATACTCCATCTTGAAAGAAAAATTCTAAGTTACCTGAAGGACCTATATACCCTTTTAAATGTTTTGTTCCTCGAAATATATCAATAAAAAGTTGTGAAACACTAGGAGTATCTAATATATCTAAATCAATCTCAATCCTATAAGTAGAACTTAAATTTATATTTGTTTTTATATAATTAGAATTAGATAAATCACTTAATATCCCATCATCTGTAATTGTAGGACTTCCTACAACTTCATAATTATCAGACTTAGCAACGTATAAACCTGTTTTATTGCCATTGAATACTGGTATGCCGTCTGACCATATTGCTATGGATTTGAGGTCGATTGAACCGTTTAATGGTTTCCAATAGCTATTGCCACCGAAACTTATCATATTTAAGCCTGCGAAAACTTTATCCGTAGAGTCGATTGTAAATTCAGTTGTTAAAGCTCCAGTATTTTTGTTTAACAACATACAAATATATTGAGTACCTGTAAATATTACTGATACTTTATAAATATTTTTACTAACTAAGGGCGTAGAACCTATTTTAAAATTTACTACATTCCACTCAGTACCATTAGAACTTGAGTAAAATGCTAATTTATTAACGTTAATAATTAAGGCTATACCATATTCGGTAGAACCACTTCTTGCAGAAGAAAATATTGTTCCTTGGTCTCCAATCCACTTAAAATCACAGGTAATCATAAAAGTGTTTAGAGAAATTTTGCTGACTGGGATAGTTTCTGCATAATTACTATTAGTAAAATTACTTGCAATCCCGTCATCTGTAATTATAGGACTACCTTTTATAGTAAACTTAGATTTATCAAAAGTTGAATGAGCACGTTTCAAAAGTTCTTTAAAACCTTTTGTATCATTAGACACCGCACCAGTTTCATACATCTTTGAAACATTGAGCCTATCCTCCCCAGCTTCAGATAAATTTGACAAGCTTGGATTTGCACTTAAGCCTAAAATATTAGTATCTACATTAAAATTAATTTTATTATCAGCACCAATTTCTAAAATTTTTAACCAAGATTCGTTATTATTAACATCATCTGAATTTGAATTTTTTAACGATCTGTACAAAGTAAATGTATTACCAATTACTTGCCAAGCAAAAACTCCATAATTATAAGAAGTTTTGTCGCTATATCTAAATACCCCAATATTTGTTAAAGATTCAATAAACTGGGTTTTATTATTACCATCTTCAAGTTCTCCATTGGGATTAATTCCAGCAAGTTGTAATACTTGATACAAAGAGTAAGCAAGGTCTTGAATATGTTCAGCTACAATATCAGTTCCATCTTGTTTCCCTGGAGAACTTTCATTTTTTAATGCACCAAAAGGCAAATCAGTTGTAGCTGATTGCGTTCTTTCATAATCATATAAATTTTTCATAATTTTCCCCTAATACAAAGTAATTTTACAAAGACATACATATTCTGCAGGACGAGTTTTTAATAACAAATCCATAAAAATTTTATACTGGCCATATGTCATAGGATTTATTACTGTTATTACTAAAACTTTATCCCAACGAGTTATTTTAACAGGATCATCATAATTCTGGTCGTAATACAAAGCCCCATTACAAATTAATTTATATCCTGAAGCTCCATATTGAACTTTTGTATCATTTACAGTTTGTCCATATCTGGTATAACCATATTTAAAATTACCTAAATACCCCAAATCCTTCATCGGAATATTTTCGACAACTTTTACTTGAAGGCCGGCACGTGCCATAACCTGCTCAATATATCCAAAACCTTGTCCACCACGAAGAGCCCATTGAACTTCAGCATTAGCTTGACGCTCTTTTAATATATTAGAAATTGCTTCTATTCCAAAAAGCTCTTCATAGTTTTCTACATCTGCTAATTGTTCATCTTCAGATGCATAAATATTTGACGTAAGAAATGGGGCATAAACAATTCGATATGCAGACCTTCTTATATCTTCAAACGGCTTTATTAATGCATGAACCAAGGCACTGATATTCGCATTAACCAAACGCCAAGCACGACCATTTCCAAGAAGTCTTTTAAAACTTTGAAATATCATAATACAATATCCACATTGTTAATTTTAAGTTTTTCTAAATATGCAAGAGCTCCTATCCCTAAAATATCCTCATTTATAGAAGTTCCTTCGGAATTTTTCAAAATAAAAGAATTATACGTCCCATTCTCTGCGCTAATTGCATTTTGAACAGCAGCATTTAATTTGCTGGCATTTATTGTCGCATCTTGCTTTGTATAACCTAATGCTAAAATATTAGGTTTCTTTGTATCAAGATATGAAATAATAGCATCTTTTATTTTTGAATTTATTTCATTTGTTGCCGGGCTTAATCCACTTATTTCTATTCTATATCCTGTATATTCTGGTTTTTTCAAATTAATAACTGCACCTGCAGGGCGACGGGTATTTTTCATATCTTCAGTCCCATTTATTGCCATTGCTACTTGATAAAACAACCCAGAGCCTGAAATTTCTTTCATATTACCATCTTCCCATTCGGGGAAAGGATTAGGGGAAATATTACCGGAAGGAGTCCTATCTTTTCCACTACCATTTGAAACTATATACAAAACAATAGTTCCCGACTCTAAAACATAAGGAAATACATCAACTATCCCTGCAACTTCTGTTGCCCATAAGAAGTAATCAACTAAACTACCACCTTGAGCTTTTTTCTTAAAAGCAATTAATACCCTGTTTCTATAATCTTCTATATCTTCGTCATCACTACCTGTAACTAAAACAGATTTAACAACAGCTTTATCAGGGATCCCTTCATAAGGATTTGTAATATTAAGTTCTTCTTCTAAATTTAAATTCCCTACTGGGCCTGAAGTCTTTGCTTCTACACTTAAAGAAACAACTCCATCAATAGGAGAAACGGTAGAAAGAGAACTATATACAACTCCATTTTTTAAACTTTTCCATAAAGTTCCTGAAATAATTGAATTTGCTGTAACATTTGCTATTTCCAGCAATAAAGTAGTCTTTGTGCCAGTTTTATATTCTATCCCCAACAAAGAACCCCACATTTTTAAAATCGGGAATGAACATGTTTTCGGATGAATTTGAAGATAAACCCAAGCCAAATAATTTTGCTGCATAGAAGCCACCCCTGCAACTGCCCAAGCTAATGAACGAACAACGGCTTTAGGTAATAACGGAGTATCTATACCGGTTTCTCTTTTTATTCTTGTAGTATAATCACTAATAATACCAGCTTGAATTTCTTTTAATGTTTTCTTTTTATAACCTGCCATATATTACTCCAAATTGTTTTAATTCTGATTGTTCTTGATCCCAAATAAGAGTATATTTTTCTGTATCATCATCAGGACGAGTTATTGTGATAATCAGTTCAGTAATTTTATCACCTTTTGCATTTGCTTCAGCATCTACATTTTTAACAAGCCCTGCAGTAACCATCCAATTCAATTTTGATGTGGCAATACCGGAAAGATTATTCAAATTATCAACAGATATAGGCTTCCTTAATTCTTGCTCAATATTGTCACTTTGAACCTCTAAATTTTCTATATCAATCTCATCATAAAAAGCTAAACCACCGAAAAGGCTTAAATAAACAGCATTATATAGCGTACCATTTAAGACAAGATCTCCATCTGCACTTATATCAAGTTCACCGCCATCACCATTCTCAATCATTAAAAAATCCAATTATTTTCCTCCGGTTACAATACCTTTTTCTGAAGTAACAGAAGTTGAATAAGTTCCACTTACCCCATTTTTAGCAGCTACAACATCACCACTAATAGTTCCTAAAACATCTAAATTCCCATTATGTTCCCAATTCCCAGATGTCAAAATTTTTCCAGAAGGGATTATTACAATATCTCCATTATTTTTCAAATGAATTTCAGCTTTAATAATATCCCCATTTTCATCTGTAGAATAAATACGTTTTTCTCCGGGAGCAGATTTTCTTTCTGTATTATCTCGAAATAGAAAAATCACACCATCCCTTGGATTATTACCTAAAAAAGCAGATAATGCTCGAATATTATCAGGGGGATTATAATCATCCCCTCCTCCATGATACTGTTCTAAATAAACAGCATCCGAGCCATAAAAAGTAGCTTTAAATTTTCGAATAAATCCTGAAATTGTTTTATCTAGTATTTTAGTTAGTTTTAACATAACGGCAAACTTTCCGGAATTACCCCTGTGTAAGCACAAGGGAGTGTTAATATTATAAAATTACCTTTATCTCCATCTTGTTCAAACTCTTCCACTATCATTTTTGTTTCTTCAAAAATATAACAGGATGGAGATTGCAAATAAACAAAATCGCCTTTTTTAAGATTAAAAAAATCATTAACCGCTAATTTAACCTTTATTGCATCTCCTATCGAACGACAGGCTGTCCATCGTGCAAAATCACCAAGACTTCCTGAATATGTATCATCTGCTAATATCCTTTTTGTTATAGGCAAATCATACGGAATTTCAGCAACAGCTTGTGAGGGCTCCGGATATTGACTCAAAGCGACATAATATCGGGCAAGATTTTCTGTTGAAAAATTTGCTTGCCAATCAGTTACACCAATTGTTTCCCCTTCGATAAAAGACATTACAACATCTTCATCTTGTATTGTCCCAATATATAATTTGGTTCCATCATCATCAACAATAAATCCTCTTGATGATGCAAGCCTTGTTATAAATTCCCAACAAGTCTCATTTTCATATGCCCCATAACTATTACCTATTTCTGTTTGAGACACATAATTAAGATTTTGATTATCTTCAAACTCAACGGTAAGACCAAAATAATCGCAAATAGTTTGGATTATAGATTCAATACTTAAATAAGAAAAATTCAAAGGTTCCGGAACTACTGTATCAAGTAAAATTCCGGCAGAAGACATTATATAAACTAATGTATTCCAGCCTGAAACATTTTTTTGAGGTTTTATATCCGAAATATAACCATTTAAAAACAAACCATCATTATCATATACAGATACACTTTGTCCACGTTTAAAAGATAAATCCTCTGGATTAGTATCAAATTCTAAAATTACCCCTTTTACTGCTCCAAGTATATTTATCAGGTAATAATAATAAAAATCATGATAAAGAACACCATCTATATTACAGCGAACACCTTCACCCTCTACAGGAAGTTCTTCATCAAGAGGGACAATAATATATCCATCAGTATTATTATTAATTTTGCTAAGATTACCCGCTTTATCAGGGGTACCATATAATTTTCGGGAAATATTATCATAATCGGTATCGCCTTTGAGAATTTTCTTAAACATAAATTACAATCTTCCGACCTTTTTCTAAAAAGAAGAAATCATCACCTATAAAATTATTTGTTTTATTTACATATTCTATTGCCGCATCAGGATCAGACTTAAACATATCAGGATAATATTCAAAAGCTATCATTAAAGGATTTGAATTATCATTTAAAGTAATAGTTTTTTCAATTTTTAAATCATCACTTTTTTCAATAACAGAAGCAATAGTTTCATTAACAATTTCTGTAGTATCAACCTCGCTTATTATTGTATCTTCTAGTTTCTCGTTTATAATTTGCTCTATTTCTTGAGATTGTTCTACATATTGGTCATTAATATCCTGAATATTTTCAGCGGCATCAACAGCATCTTTTCTTGTTTCAAAATTGCTATCACTTACAACATCACAACCCGCAATAATAGTTGATTTTAAATACAAATCATCTGAAGTATATTCGGATTTTGAAACACCAGAATCAGGTAAGAAATCGAATATTAAATCAGAAACAGAACTTATCACATCTGAAACAGATTCATAAGTCAAAAAACCTTTTTTTAAGAGCATTCCAAGCTGGGTTGACATCACAAGCGGATTATTTAATATGTTTTGCGATTTAATATCCCACAATATACTCATAAAATCAGATGATTGAATATCTGCAAATTTTTGGCTTAATTTATCCAAATTTTGAGACCAGCGATCAGCAAAGGCCTGTTTATCTTCAAGATTGTTAACCGTCTCTGCAAAATTTTCAGATAGTGTTGCTTGCATTTGACTTATATTCTTTTTTAATGAAGAACTTTTTGAAGCCTTTGCAATTGGATATATATTACCACCGCATTGATGAAAAGAAATATTAACTTCAGTAATTGATGTTCTGTCAACTGTATCTTGTTCAAAATCTATATCCAACGCCTGAACAGTCATCATATTTCCATAAGGCAATTGCAGTTTGCTTTTTCCATATTCACAATATGCTGCTTCAAATTTATTTGCTTCTATATCATGATTATCACCAAAAAAATAAATTTTTAAAGAAAAATCACGCCCTGACACTCCCATATCTTGAAAAGTATCATCTGACATGTTAATTGTCTTATAGGAAGTTCTATTATTTTTTTTCCCATAGCTTCTAGTAGGATTATTTTTTACCTCGCCTTTTCGTTTTCTTGAATATTTAATTTTCCCATCGGTTTCTAAAGTAAATTTCTTTCCGGAGGGTGATGTCCATACAACTTGTTTTCTTCTATCTGCATAGCTCATTATTGCTTACGTTTTCCTTTTAACTTAACTTTGAAGTCTCTACCATCAGGAGTTTTGGCATTGACTACTTTTGCATCGTACCCTTCAGGAACAGTTAATTCTATTTCTAAAACTCCACCATTTAAATCTTTATAACGAGGTAAATCTATTTCATAACGCTTATTCAAATATTTTTCAAAATCAAGAACATTATCTTTTCGAGGCTTAGACATCTGCTCTATCATACGAATTGTTCTATTATTATTATAGATTTTTGTTGCTTGCGGTAAATGAACCAATTCTGGCCCGTGTTCCCCTACAATAGCAAGACCTCCCGAAAAATAATTTGTTCCAGAAGCAAACCCCGGGATTTTTTTCTCTTTCGACTGTTTTCTTTTTTCATTTATATTTCTTGTTACATTTACAACTGCTCCAACTGGAGTAAATCTAAAAGCTAAAGCTGCAGCTTCTTTAATCTTATTAAATATAGGCTCTATTTTTTGCCATAAATCTAAGATCCATAACTTAGCCTTTTGAACGAAATCAAGAGTAGCAGCTTTTACCTTATCCCAGTTCAATGCCAATAATACTAAACCTGCAACAACCGCACCTATTGCTATAGCTACCCATGTCATAGGATTTGAAAGTAATGCAGCTGTTTGAGCAGCAATTGCTGTAACACTTGCCCAAACAGAAGCTGTAAAAGCCCCTAATTTTATAGTAAGTCCTAATATAGCCCAAGTTAAATTATTAAAATTTGCAATAAGAGCAACCGTAGCAATTCCACTTATTGCAGCTATAATTTTATCAGAATTGGCTATAATGTAACCATAAAAATTTTTAAAACTATTATATACATTTACCATTGAATTTTTTAACTCAATAGTTCTATCAATAAGTTTCAAAATAAAACTTTCGATTTTAGGGATATGTGGAGCAAACCAGCCTGCCAAATCAGCTAATATAGGCATAAGTTTAATACCTATATTTTCATACATATCAGACCATTGATTTGTCATATTTTGAATTTTACCTTCTGGCATTTTTGCAATCGCTAAATTAACACCTCCAACATTATTTTGTAATACTTTTGCAAGCATTGAAGCTCGTTGCAATCTTGATCCCGTTTTTAATATTTTTTCTTCATTTTTAGTGAACGATACACCTACACGTCTTAGAGCCCCAACTTGTCCATCCATAACTTTACCCATAAGATTTGCAATTCCGACAGCATCTTGTTGGGTTGCATTTAGACCTTTTTGTTGAGCAAGCAAATCACTCATTCCACCAGCCAAAATACTTATTTCTTTATCAGACATTTGAAAAGTTGCAAGCTGTTGAAAACCTGCAAGAGTAATTTCATCCCCAATAATTCCTACTCTTTGTAAATGAGTAGCCATCTTTGATAAGTGATCCCCTGCTGCTTTATATGCTTGCGGCCCTCTTGCCTGAATAGAATGAACATTTTTTAAAATAGTGTATAGTTTAGCTTCTGCCAAAGTCTGACCTTGAGCGGCAGTAATAGTTTCTTGAATAAAACCTTTTATCGCTCCAAAAGTTTTTTGAAGTCCAATAACAACAAAACTGCTCATTAAAGCATTTTTTATACTGAAAATTTTATCAGTAATAGAACTGAAACCTGCTCTCAAGTTACGTAAACCTGATCCAACTGATCTAAATGCTCGAGCAAATGCACCTTGAATTCTTCCGGCCTGCTGCTGAAAACTATTACCCTTATCAATCATACTTTTAAAAGCAGGAGTAACTCCATCAATAGCTTTAAATTTTGTAAAAATAGAAAAAGACATAATTAACCTTTCGGAACACTATTTTTCTTAGTTTCATACTTATAAGCAAGAGGAGCTTTTTCTAAAACCTCACAAGCCAACATATTATCAACATTTGTTGATGTATCAAATCTTTCAAGCCACAGAAAATCTGCCATTGCCAATATCCTTGGCAACCTTATTTCAAGAAAAAATCCAGACAAGCCATCGCAATCTCTAAATTTGTACCATACATTTCGTTTATAATAGCTTCCGGCAACTCACAAACACAAGCAAGCATTTTTACAGAAGCATCATAACCACCTTCTTTTAATTTCTTTGCATCTTTAACTCTGAATTTATTTTTATAATAAAGTTCATTGCGTTCAAAATCTCCAGCACGGACTGTCCTTGTTAATTTTTGAACCAAACAACCTTTTTCCTCATCATAAAAAACTAATCCGGCCATTACTCCTTGCAAAAAATATGCTGAAGACTTTTTTTCTTCAGGAGATTTCTCTCTTACATTAAAATCAAGAAGGTCTATTTCAAGTTTTTCAGCCAATTCATCTATATAAAGTTCAGCTTCGTCTTTTGACATTTTTTCTTCTATTTTCATAATTCTCTCCTTTAAAAAAGCTGAAACGATTATAAATTTATCGTTTCAGCAATATATTAACCATGCTTAAGTTTTCCCGAATTTGATACTATATCAAAAGCTTCAGTAACATTATTTTTTATACTTATACTTAAAGATTCAGAAACAATCATCCCATCACAAGTATAAGATCCTTCATCAGTTTCTGCTCTTATTGATAATTTTTCTTTTCCAAGAAAAGATTCTAATACGCTAAGTTCACTTGCATCAACCTGACACCCTTCTAGACGTCCAGGATTTATTTTTTTGATTGCTCTAGATGTTCCATCTCCAAACGTCACATATTCAGAAATCTGCTCACCTCCAACATGAACTTTAACCTCGCAATCATTTGGCACGCCAAAATTATATCCCTCTATTGCAAGCGATTTTAAATATCCTGCCATTTATTACTAACCTCCATAATTAAATCCGACCATATTACAAATATCCATAATTCTATTTACACCTGATAAATCAGGGAATGTATTTGCATTCAATCGATCAGGATTTGTATCATCTATTTCACATATCGTATAACCTATAGATTTTTCAACATTTGCCAGAAAACCAGCATCTCCTAAAGACCTTATAATACTGTTAATTTTATCAACAAATGCACTTATTTTTTTAGCTTTTGGATTCGTTGAAAAATCATCATTATTTATAATAATGACAGATTTCCAATTTTCATCATGCTTAAACGTATACATCAAATTATATGCAATATTCCCTAAACAACATACATCTCTGTCATACATATATAAAGTTTTTTTACTACCTTGAGGATGATAAAAAGTGCATAAATCACCAATTTGATACCCGCCGTCAGCAAGAGGCTCAAGATTAGGGATACCGGCTTTTAAAAGTTTATCTCTCAATGACCATTTTAAAGGTCTCAAGTTTCCATAATCACCATAGATCTGAACATTCACTTGATCATCTCTACGTTTATTCCCAAATACAACGAGAGAATCTACATCAACAGTTCCCGGAACTAAATTATTTTCCGGATATTCTTTTGATGTATAACAAGTTACATACTGAGCAATTTTTGTATCAGTACGCCATCCTTGGAAATATTCCATCATTACATCAAGGGAATTGTCATCATTAAATTGCGAACAAACTCTTGTTACACCTAGTTCTTCAGAAATTAAATCTAAATAATCATCAATTTTTACAAGACCAGTTGCTTCATTCGAAACAGAAACCGCAAAAGAAATACCATAATCATTTTCAGTTACTGGTTTATATTCCGCATTTACGACATCGACTTCAAATTTTGCAGACTCTCCTTTGACTTTAGACTCTAAAGTCAAAACAATATCAGAATTACCATTTGCTACTCCTGATAAATTTAAAGCAGCAAATAAATCAGTACCAGTTGAAGGAACTAGAATTTCAATTTTTGAATCAGCACCACTTGTTTGAGAAGTAAGAGTATAAGTCGAACTAACTGCACTAGGGGTATCCGCAGAAATTGTTACACCTTCCAAATGCCCACTCAAAGAAGTAATAACATCTTCAGCTGTTTCAGCAGATATAGTCCCAATTGAAATTTCTTTACGCTCTCCACCATCAACTGAATATGCAATATAATAATCCTCTGCAGTTAATTCAGTACAATCAATTGCTAATGATGATTTTAGTTTTGCTGCAGATGTAGAAGCCTTATCATCTACAACAAAAGTAAAAGGAACTTCGACATATTCATCTAAAGATTCCTTAATTGCAGCCAAAATATCTTTTGCACTTTTACCTTTTTGGAGAGTAAAAGGTATTTTTTCATAGTTATACGCATTTAGCTTTATTCCCTTCGGATCCAAAGCCGGATTACTATGTGCAGATGTAGCAACTTTTGATGCAATATCTGCAGCAGCCTCAAAAATTTGTTCTTTATATCTTAAATATAATGTTGCATTGGTTTTTGGAGTGCCACTTACAGATATATTAACTTTATGCTTTGTCCCACTTTTAACTTCAGGAATAGGCAAAAAATATGTTTCAATATTTGTATCTCCATTTCCAGAAAATGCCTTTAAAGCCATACGATGTAATGGGGAACCAAAACCCATCATAGTTCCAACATCATCAGCATTTCCTGTACCTGAATAAATAGTATTTTCTTCCACAGTCTTACCATCCTGATAATTACCTAAAAATAGTAATTTTTCAGGTCTTAGATATGCTCCAGTATTTTGTGCTCGTTGATAAAACGCAACACCAGTCGCCGATGCACGTGCATCAGACGAAATAGATTTTACAACCATTAATTATCCTCCTTACAAATCAGTAATAAGAACTGACAATAACTCATCACGAATATGATTTTGTATATATAATTCCTTAAATTTTACACCTGTTAAATATTTAGTTTTCTCATTAAAACTAAGCTCAAATATAAGTTTTTGAGATAATACGCTTTTTGCAATATTTTCTTTTTCCGGATAAAAAGTTCGCTCTATAGATTTTAAAATAGTAGATGATATACCTGCTTTTATTCTTACATTTTCTGCAGCTTCACTCATCATTATTTGTTTTATTTGTGCAACAAGATAATCTAAACGAATATCAGCTACAACATCTGCTGACATTTTAACATTACATTCATCCAGTAAATCATTTTCTCCAGAAGCAAAAACTTCTATAACCAATTGATTTGTAGATGACAATTTTGACATTGTCTGACTACCATCATAATCTGAACGAGAAAAGTAAATATAAACACAAGCCATTTCATGTTCGGGTGGACTCCGAAATTCATGATTTTTTACTTTGAAATCAATATACTTCTTTATCCAGTCATTTCCCTTGCCCATTTTATTGGCGATTGCAACTTGGTTATCTCGTTCTGAAGATATTATCTCTGCAATTAAATCAACAGCAAACGTCTGCATCATTGGCTGTATTAATTCATCAAAAATTGGCTCCATCAAAACCTGCCATTTCTTAATGCTGATATATCAGGAATCTCTTTTGCAATACTTGGTTTAATTAAGTAAATTCCAAGCGTTCTATCTATAGCAACATGCTCACATTTAAATTTCTTCCACTCTTTTATACTTGGGAAATAAATATCAATAAGCCAATTTTCAGCTATTACTCCAATTTTAACACTTGAGATATTTATTGTTACTTCAGCTCTATCGGCAAAGATACCTAATCCTGTATCAGTATTTATATCAATTCCAATAAACGGAGCAAAACAATTCAATTTATCATCTTTGTTAAAATCCGGATCATCCTCAGATAAAGTTGAGCCACGCCCCTGAACTTCTCCATGAGAATTATATAAAATACATTTTGTTGAAAACAGGCCATTATCAATAATGACCTGTTTATCATTTTCAAGCATTTCAAATCCTTCCATAGGATAACCTACATAAGATTTGAATATGATACATAACAATCAGGATTTACAGGAACAAACAACGGAGCAGATTTTACTCCATGTTCAAGTGTTGTTGTTCCAGCATTAGCCTTAGGATAACAATATGCATATTCTTTTGCTTTAATAATTTGAATAGAATTAAAGACATCTTGCATATTAGGAGACATATTCGGACAAGTTACAAGCCCACCATAATACATCTTTAATTCCGGATTTTTAGGCAATAAAATACCTCTACCATCAGGAATAAAACTTGCTGTTTTACCTTCACTTGTTAATCCAAAACCTTTTGGAATTGTAAAAGTTCCATCATAACTCCAAATATTAACAATATAAGCACCACAAGCAATACGACCTGACAATGTTGCTCCAGGAGTTTTTTCTTCAGGCATACCCAATGCTGCTAAATCAATTCCATCTAGTTTTTTAGCAATTTTTTGAACTTCATCATTTGTAACAATAGCATTTGTTACAGTGCCATTTGTAATAAAATGAAACTCATTTGTAGAAACTAAACCATCATCTTTTATTAATTTACAACCTTTTGCCAAATCATCAAGAATTTTTGCTGACGATTCGGTAAATTTAGTTGTCACAGAAATATCATGAGTATCTTTTTTATTAAATTTGATTTCACTACCATTTACTAATTTAATTTTACCATTCAATAAACCGTCTGCAACTTGTTTACTTTTAGCATTTGCCTGATATGCTGAAAATATTCCCTGATTTTTAGAAACTTCCTCAACAGCATCTGCAACCCTATCCCCATAAGGAATAGCTCCAAAAGGCCTTTCTAAAAACCATTTATCAGTTAACGCTGTATAATCATTATATTGTGGAATTTTAAAATCTACACTATCATAGCCGCTTAAATCATGGAAACGACCACCTGTACATTGAGGTAAATCAATAGAATATAAAGACTTTACAACTCTACTATCTAATTTTACAGCAGCTTTATCGGTTAAAACCTCTTCACACAAACCACTTAAAAATTGTGGAGCAGCCTTTTTTCGTTCAAAACCTCCTGCGAAATATGTACTTAAATCTATTGGCATCTATTCACCTATTCCTTCCTGAACATTCATAACTAAAATCCCTGAATTTTTTAATGCTGTTCTTATTGTTGCAATAGTATCTTCGGCTTTAGCAAGAACTAAAGCATTTCCATTAATTTGTCCGTAAGCTATAACCCTAACATTATCAACATCTAAACTACCGGATGTTGTATTTTCAACATCATCTGCTAGAATATAGCAAGGAGCTTGACTACCATCTACAGAATCTGATTTGTATGGAGCCAAAATATTCCCTTCAGTAATTTCTCCAAGAACAGTTCCAGCTTTCACTGTTCCTTTTGTAGCAATTCTTAATTTTGCTTCAGTATAAATACAATTTATTCCTGTTATCATTATTTAACCTCCATTAATCCACGAGCTTTTAAAGAATTTTCAATTTCTGCTTTTTGAGCAGCTTCTTTTGGATTTTCGTCTTTTGCTTTTGTAGGATCATCGGTATTAATTTCTGTTGGAGAGTTTTTCTGCATTGTTTGAACTGCATTTGCACATATCTGTTTATGCGTATAGACTGACATCATATCTGCAAAAGTTTTACCTTCTTTTATTGCAGAAATTGCCTCATCTTTTGCAATATCAAAAAATCTTAAATGATCTTCAACCCTTTTTCGTTCAAGATTACAACCAACTTCTACACCACCGTTGTATCCTTCTGATTTTGCCTGTGCATAAATATCAGGATACTTTGCTTTTAGTTCATTTAAATCCATCTTTTCCTCCTGTTTTTGATTTGTTATACAATTATTTTTTGTCAGCTGCTTTGTATCTAACGCTGTTATAGGTGCAGCAAACATTTTTGCCACCTTATCAAGGTCTGCTTTCACAAATTCCTTTGTCATTTTGGCATTTAAAGCCTGAATACGCTCTTTCGCAGAGGCTGTTAAGATATCAACATCAGTCAATACATCATCATCATTATTATCATCTGCTTCAAGCACTTTACCCCATGTCGCAAGCTCATCTTTTCCGACAAAATAAGTTGTACTGTCCATCATGTCTTTTATTTCTTCATAACTTAAACCAGTATCTTCAGCATATTTATTCCGAAAATGATTTGCCAGCTTTTCCAAAAGTACTCCATAACTCTGGATTTCCCTGTAATCACCCCAGGCAAGACCTGATGAATTATGGATCATCACAACTCCATTTTTTTCAAAAAGAAGCTCATTACCAGGCAATTTACCAGCAAGCATAATATAGCTACCCATTGATGCAGCTAGAGTTACAATAACCCGAATTTTACCTTTTGCATAATTTTTTAATGCATTATAAATAGAAAAACCTTCGTATACACCACCGCCTGGAGTGTCAACAAGAACATCAATATCACCGTCTGCAAATTTTAATTGGCGTTCTATATCACCAGCCAGAACATCCCAGCCAATCTCACCTTTAATTTTTATCTGCATTAATAACGCCTCCCACATCCACAACAAACACCATCGTAAACTTTCGAATAACAGCTAATACAGAGACCATCATACTTTTGCATTTTTTTTGGTATTTGCTTAGAGCTTTCTTCTTTTTTTATTTCTTCATTTTTATCCTCTGGAACAATTTGTTCTTGTTTATTTTTTTCAGGGTTCACTACCGTTTTTTCATTATTTTCTAAATTTTCCACTGTTGGTTGTTCATTATCATTTGTTTCAGATAGTACTTGATTTACATTATCCGGATTTTGCTGTTCTTCAATCGATATAATTGATTGCTCTTGATTGTTTTCCTGAATGATATCAACCTTTTGAGCAGCATTATCTATCAATGCATATATTTCTGAAGCTTTCATTTTTTTAGGTTCACAAGTAAGCTTTAATTTTTTTATCTCTTCAATAAGCATTTGTTGCTCATCTTGAGGTAAATCCATAAACATTTTTTCATCTGTCATTATTATCATCCTCATCATTTTTATCTTCAGGGGTTATTCCCTGAAGATTTATACCATTTTCTTGTAATTTTTTTATTTGATCAGAATAACTCTTGCATAGTGTTTCAAAATTTGTTTTACTTCCAAGTTCCTGCAAAGCCCCTTCAAAATCTGATAACCCATTTTTTAATTTTGTAACAACTGCATTAACTTCCTTGACCGGATCAATATGCGGGATCGGCATTCCCTCAAATTTAGCAAGCAAATATGCATTATCTGCATAACCGAGCTTATTTCGTAACTCAATATAGTAAGGCGCTTCAATATTTCCCTTTAAGGCCTCTAAATCAAAAAACTGTTCATATGCCGGTTTATAAAAGCCATTTACACACAGATATTTGCGTGTAAATTTTAGAATTGCCTCAAACATCTTTAAAGATGCACGAGAAGCAGAAAAATTATTTTGAAAAACCATTAATACTACTTCATAAGGTAATCCCATTGAAGCATAATCATATTTCATATTAGCATCGAGGAAAACTCCGAAATTCACATTTGGTCGTTTCGTATCATATGCTTGAAGTTTTTGACCTTTAGGCATATGCAAGATCAAACCATTTGTAAAACGACGTAACTGAGTATGTAGTTTACTTATTAAACTTTTATCTTCAAATTTCTCTTGCCCTAAATTTTGCAAAACTCTTGAAGCACCTCCAAGGGTTTTGTTATTTAAAGGATTAATCCCTGTAGAAGTAGAGTCTTGATCTATAGTTGCAACAAATTTTCCATTTAATGCACTTGCTAAAACTTCATTCTCAGTATAATCACCGATTTTATCCATTTTTTGCATTATTGCACCAAGAATAGAATAGCCTCTGGTCGAACCAATACGAATTTTATTTGCATATGCTAACCAAGCAAATAAATTACCTTGATCATCGTATGCTTTAATACGTTGTTCTTTGCCATCATCATCTAAAATATAATATGCGACATGACAACCTTTTTTATCAACCTCAACACCATTTTTTATCTTATTGCCAGTATCTGCATTTAAATATTTACTTGAGCAAACATTACGGCCATCAATAAGTTGATATTCGTTATAACCATTTATTACACGTCTTATAATTAATACATCACCACCAACAATAGCATTAAAAGCTACAATATTTGCAAGTTGATGAATATCATTCTGCCTATCTGCAGAAACTTCCTTTTCAGTGCAATAAAGTTCCCATAAATCTTTTATATCTTTTTTAAAACTGTCTTTTAATATTATATTATATTTTCTATTTAAAAATTCCTCTTTTGGAGTTGGGTATAACTCCAATCCAGTACCAACAAGAAATTGAACAAACCTATCAACACCAGCTTTTACAAATTCATTTGTTTGATAAAGATTATAAGCTCTATTTGCCATCAAATAATAGTCTACATTATATTCTTTACTACTATTCATAGCAAAATAATCTTTTTCACCACTAAAATAATTGTAAAAATAATCGCTGTTATTATAAGCCACAGGCTCATTATGATTATTATCTGAACAATTTTCACGATATTTTAACTTATTAAAAATGTCCTGAATTAACATTACTATTCCTTATAATAGATATATTTTCACCTGAATAATGCTCTTTTTTCTCGTTATATAGATATTCAAGATTGTTTCGCATCTCAATTAATTCTTTAAGCGTTGCACGTTTTACAGAAGTAGAACCCTGCCCAGTATTTAACGTATAACTACTAACACCCCCGTTTAATGTTGCCTGTTCTATAGCTATATCAACATTTTTGATATTTTGTTCAAGTCGCTTTAAATCTTCTAATGTTGTCATATTAAGCCGCCTTTAAAAACTCAAATACTTTCCCAGAATTTGATGACTGTAAATTCAAGTAATTACGAGATATTTCACTAATCACTAATTCTGCCGCACACAAATTATAAACATTTAAATCAAAAGCTTCATTTCGTCCATGTGCAACCCAATTTATAGTAATTAAGCCACTATCAGTAACTTTTTTGACTCTATGTTCTGTTGTTAGTTGACGTAAATATTCATCTGAATAATTATTTGCAATTGTTGACCAACCATCAGGATAATCTTCATCAGATTCACGCCAATCTTGATTAAACCACCCAGCAAGCTGATTTTTATAGGAATCAACATAAATTTCAATTAATTTAACAGAGTAATTATCAAGAGATCTAATTTTATATTTATCACCAGTTTTTGATGTTGAGCTAATACCTTTTAAAGGGAATATAACCCCATCACCATACTGTTCACAAAAACGATATATTAAATCAGTTTTTTCTCCATCACCTGAATCAACCAACATATAAAAAATTTGTTTCCCAGCCCAGATTTTATCTTTTACATCAAGCAACAATTGCCAACACGGATCCATTGGGTTTGATGTATCCCCTGGTATAACAATATGGTTAATTCCCCAATTACGAAATCTATCTCCCCAAGCTTTAATCTCAACTTCAAGCCTATTATCTTGGACATCACATGCTGCAGTTAAGAATAAAGCTTCTTCTGGAATAACATCCTCTTCATATTTTCCATCTCTTAATTTTGTTATTGAAACAGAAGATACACCTGCTGTTGTATCTTCAAAAGGCAAACCTAAATCAAGATTATAAAAAATTCTTAATTTTTCAGGATCATTTCCTGCATTAATAAATCTTTTTACAATTTCCCACCACTCTTTTTTCGGGGAATATAACCCAGATATCTGATATGATTGAAAATATGGCACTTTACTTATAGCTGTAGGTTTCCAATAACCTTTACTAACCATAAATGGTTTATAATGTTCATTTATTAATTCTCCACAATGCTTACATTTATAAACAACAGAATCGTAACATCCACGTTTGCATTCCTTTGAATTAAATATTAAACCATAAGGCTTAAAAATAACTCCATCACACTCAATCCCTTTTTCTTCAGGATATAAACCTCCATTTTTAGAATAAAATATTAATTCCTGATATTCTCCGCAGAAAGGACATGGAACATAATATTTTCGTTGATCTCCTTTTTCATAGTATTTGTTTATATGACTTGAGTGTTTTAATAATGGAGTAGAAATATATCCTATTTTCTTATCTTTTCCGAAAGAGTCTGTACGTGATACAGCTAATTCTATTGGATTACCTTCATCTCCTAATTTTTCTGGATACGAATCTAACTCATCAAGTAATAATATCTTTACAGGGAAAGAACGTAAATCATCAGCACTCTTTGCTCCAACAATTCTTAAAAATCCTCCAACAAATTCAATCAAGGAGGCTGTATCACCTTGTCTACGACTATTTTTATTTCCAGTATCAGCAATAACTCGATTTCTTAAACCTGAGTCATCTATTAATTGGTCAATTTTTACTTTTTTATAATCTTTTAGTAACGATTTACTCCCAGATACAAGCATTATCCCAGACGGATTTTCTGCCATATGATATCCAATTGCATTGTCAAAAACAGATGTCGTAAAAGCTAATTGAACTCCTTTCATTACAGCAACTTCTCTAACATTACTTGTTCTAGAGAAACAATCTGCAATTTCACGAGTATAAGGAGCAAAATCAAACTTAAAATTACCCGGTTTTGGAGTAACTTTACTGCTTAAAAATCTATTAGCTTCAGCCCACTCTGAAACAGTTGGCAAAATATCTTTTTTGGAAAAACTTAAAGCTAAATCAATAATTTTATCAATCTGTGCATCACGGTTATCAACTATCATAAAATCGTTTTAAAGCTTTTCTAGCCTGTTCAAGCCCATTTTTATAAATCTCTTCATTTTTAGAAATTAAAAGTTTTAAATCTAAATCATTTTGATGCTGCCCTGTTAATACCAAATTTCTTATTTCATCAATAATTTGTAATGGAGCTTCTAAAAGTAAATTATGAAAAATCTCATATGATTGTATAATAACTTTATTTAAAACTTCAGTCTCTATAACTTCTTTTTTGGCTGTTGCTATCTTTAAATCAAGAAGAATATTTTCTTTCTTATATTTAGCAACTTTTTCCAGATATAAAGGATCATTTTTACCAATGCCTGAAATTTTAATCAGACCATCATCTTCAATATCTTCCTCTGTCTGAAGCTCCTCTTTTGTTGGAACTCCAGTATATTTCGGGACTGTTAATTTTCGTTCTTCAATATAAGCTACATTACGAGGATCATCTAAATCTATTAACCCATCAGAGGTTTCATATATCTTTTTATCATTTAAAAGGGCATTTATTCTAGATTGATTTACTTTAAAACGTCTTGCCAGCTCAGCTTTTGTTATTTTGTTCATGGTTATTCATGCTTTCTTCATGGTTCAAAAATAAAAAATGCCGATATATAAGGCTTTTAAAGGTTTTTCTTCATGATTTCATGCTTTTTTAAATAATGGGGGACTTTTTAAAGCTCGGGGGTCGGAAAAACAACCCCGAGTTTTCTAAAAGCCGAGGGAGTACCTTTTGCCTTTAAGAATGGCTCAATCCACGGGAAAGTTCTTTCTCAAGTCTTTTATTTGCTTCACTTATATATATTCGCTCAGCAGTCATAAGTATTCTATCTGATGATGTTTTCAACCATTGAGAACGCTTTATTACAGTTTTTCTATTCCTTAAATCATAAAGTAAACTTACACTCTTTTTTGAAACTCTATAAATTCCTTTATGCCCCTTGCTATTCGTTAGCAAAACATTCACTGTAGTTTTGTTTCTTATTGCAAAAGCCTGAGCTTGGGCAATTCTTTTACTTGGATTACTTGTAGGATTTGCGACCAAATCACTTAATTTTTTTACATTCAAAGAAGTTAAAAGATTTGATTTTCTTACAGTTTTATTATAACTTCCACCACGAGCAGCAGGAGTCGCTGCGAAAGTATAAGCACCTTTTGAAATAACTGGTTTTCCGTATTCTTGTTTTTCTAACTGACCAGTAGCCTTTCCTTTATATGACGAAAACTGTCCTGCAAAACTTTGCATAGAACTTATATCAAAAGTTTTTTCACTTTTATAACCAACAGAGCCCTGTATATAACTATTACGCAAATTAAAAAACTTAGGCATTATTTCTTTTTTTGATAATAATGCCGTATCCCTTGCCATTCTGTTTAACGTATAC